>CEUI01015916.1_pt1 | contig 11149 bp, 17 predicted proteins | sample 531411 | NCBI WGS metagenome assembly CEUI01 (sample SAMEA2622841, study PRJEB7988) | marine metagenome | isolation source: saline water (ENVO:00002010), including
TAACCCTTGGGGGTTTGGCTGATTTTATATGCTTTGTCAGCCTTTCCTTGTTCCTTTAGTCCTCTTCTGCGCTCGCCTCCAGCCGTCTCCAATCGATAGCGTTAAAATCTATCATGTCTCCGAAAAATACATGACTATCGCAAATATTATAATATTCCTCCTCAAGAAAGTCTTTAATCATTAAGACGTCTTCTTTAGATTCTGGATTATAGTGTAAACCTACAAGCCACGTTTCACGATTTGGCCAGCCGTTATAACCTCGCGGCCCGCCTTCACTCATCGACCACCCCCCTAAGGGCGGCGTCACATTCTGGGGTCGCTCCGCATAACTTTAGCTTGTAGGCCCTTGACTCTATCCAAGGGCGGCTTTTTCTGGCGCATATTTTGCAGGTCATTGCTGCATGTTTGAATTTCTCCATGTATTACCCAGCATATACGGGTATATATACTTATGGGTGGTTCTATAGAGCAGGCATACCTTTATATATACCCCTCGACATGCCCCTACCATGCCAAAAGTAACACACCAGCATATACAAACACGACAAGAGCAACAGCGAAGGCACCATAAAGAGTATTTAACCCTTGGACATTTCCTGAAAATGACAGGCATAGATAAGTATATATACCCCCCTGCATGTCCTACGCGCCCGCCCGAGACTCCTACACGTAGATATAGAAGATAATAGTTATCTTAACTGCTTGTTTGCGTTTGAATTTGGGGGGGAGGTAGCTTAGGAATCAAACATTAGTGCAATGTCGTGAAGTTAGCTATGGAAACTACCCCCCTATCCCCTTTAGAGTCCTCTAAGTTACCTCCCTAACCTTCTTACTATAAGTATTATGCTTGTCGCGGTATTGTTGGTTTGGAAGGAATGGACTAACGTGATTACCACACCGAGGGCAGAACTCCCAGTGCCATACTAAATCACAACGGCAAACTTTACACGTTATCATCAATCATCTCCTTAATCTTTTTCTTGACATCCCATAGTTCGTCTTGCTTCTCATCGATTTCTTTCTCAAGCAACACTCTCTTAATCAGCAACAACGCCCATTCGGGATTGTTCTTCACAATCTCTGCGGCTCTATCACTCATTCTATATCGTAACCCTCTTTGAAACAGTCAACGCAAACACTATCAGTACTATGAAAGGTATGTGTCGCCTCTCCTAATTTACACCATTCACAAATCATTTTTTCCATGCCTCCATTTGCATATGATGTAGATGGCCTTCTATCTGCTTTAATACAATTCGGCTTTCATCTATTTCACCTGACAGTTGTGATACCGCATCTACTAATGAATATAATCCATATACATACAACCATATATATCCATCAGGGTCTTCCTCATCGAATACGTCCTCAGCTCGAGCACGCATCTGATTGAACCTGTCGAAATCCATTATTCCCACGCCTCAACCATGAGTCTTAGATTTACTATGAATCTGCGTATATCTTCAGTCTCTCCAGTTACTACTGCATCTTCCCACTGTTCCTCATCAAGATAACCCAATAACCATCTCAGTCCATCTTGTTTGTGTTGAGGTAAATCAGTAATTAATGCGTTCTGACTCATTCTTCCACCTCATAAACGTCGCGTACTTCCCAACCATCACAAGAATCCGCATTATCAATAGGATAGTAGTAATCCTCATCTATCTCTTTTTCTAATTTGGTTATTGCTTCTTGTTCGCTTATCGCCTCTATTACAAGGTAAGCGGTGTTGGTTGTCATTATCTCGTATGTTTTCATAGCTCTAACCCCCTGTAATCTATAACCTCTTCAAGATGTCGATGGAAATCCATCTGTTCTAATCCATCTATCTTACGCATTAGATGTAGCTTATACAAATGCTCTAACTGTTTACCAGATATAGAAAAACAGCGCGCGGTAGGTTTGCCTTGTGACTTTTTATCTGTAAAAGTAAACTGATACCCACCATCAGGAGCACCACTCCATGCGGTTACTGTAACCTCATAAGTGTCGGAGTTGTGTTCACAGATATAAATAGCTAAATCCTGACTCATTAGTCCTCCAACGCACGAAAATCCCTTACCTTCTTTACCTTTAACCAGTATTTCCACGCCTCATCTTCATGGGCCTTCAATTCCGAATCTGGTAGCTGCATTAATGATGCCTTATCATAAGTCTCCATACTCTTATGCGTGCGGCTTGTTATTTTATTACTCATTACTTACCTCCAATGTATATTTCCATGTATATGGACTCTATGTAGTCCCATGCCTCGTTGCCACAGTTGTAGCACTCGCAGTAATCCTTGTCGCCTTGATTGCGACAGGGGATTCCTGTTGTTTTTGTTATTTCAGATTCAAGCATGTTCGTCCTCCGTGTCCCAGTCGGGATGTTCATCCCTGTACTCGTACTCGATGCCGAGACTACCGTTGTCATCACGACCCCACCAATCTACATAGATGCACGAGTGTTCACCAATTAGCCCCACAGGGGTCTCAGTGAATTTGACTATGTCCTTACAGACAGAACATACTTGCTTGCTTATTTCAGAAGTCAATTGATTTGATTCCATGCTATACCCAGACGGAGTGGGTTTATATAGTTTTGCATGCCTTGAAATACGTCAAAAAAGACATAACAGGCCATCCAAAATGTCCACAGCGTTTTGTTTAACCCTCAGGGTATCGTCGTGAAACGGCCACCCAAAGACTTATATGCTACTGTGTATATGCTTAATCATGTCACCAAAACAAAATGACAAGAAAAAGCCCGCTAAACGCTGCACATGCAAGCCGTTTGAAAAGTTCTCACATGCAGAACGATACAAGATGACTTACCCAAAGTTGGTAAACCACGTACAAGAACTGGAAGAACGTCTCTACCTTATCAATAAAGAAGAGAACAGTCTCAGAAGTTATTACAACTGGACTAAACAAATGCTACGTGTTAAGAAAGCTGTCAAACTTGAACAAGATATAATAAAGGAGAAAAAATGATTACTCAAGTTACAATAAAGCTTGGCGCGACAACGCCAACAGACAAGCAATACGAATCAGCCAGAGCTGATATCGAAGCCACCTATACTTTGAAGGATGAAGACGCTATTAATCTTGACAAAGCCATGGATGCCTACCAGTACGAACTGAGACGCGCGAGAATCATGCTTAAAGACGCAATACACGCCGTTAAAGAAGAATTGAAGGGTACACCACTGGAAGAACAGAAAACACAGCTAACGTCCAAGGAAAAGCAAAAGCTCCGTGAACTCTTAGGAGACTGATGGATTGCGACACCTGTAAGACACAAAGCAAATTCAACGCCACCATCGAAGGCTTTGCCGCCTTTAGATGTAATGCTTGTGGGAAATCCAATGCCTAAATGGCCCTGTAAGGATTCTAAATGTGAAAAGTGGGTTAGAATCCCACTTAATAGAGAGAAAACCGCAACAGGTTACTGTAGAACCTGCTACCACAAACGATTTAATCGGGTAGTAGATTAACTTCTATGGGGAATAGAGTCGTAGGAGAACTACGGACGTGCTTTTGTATGTACTGGCAAAGCTGGCGTTTAATCCTGTACGTGTGTTGGGCACCATTGAACACCCCATGACTCTATTCTATGTATTAAAATGCCCTAAGTGTTATACTTGTCGAGCTGCCGAAGATAAGTATAAAAGCTGGAAGTGTTTTAAATGTGGCTATTCTATGACAAAAAAGAACACTAAAATACAAGCCGAAACTATATCTATTAAAGAAACTCAATATATTATAGATTTATTAGATAATAAAAAGAATTACTAACACACACACACCTCTATTTCCACTGGAACTTTTCTAAAAGTGTCCAACTAAAAAAAAAGAGAAAGAGGTACGGCGGCTTATTATTATATTTATATACTTATCGTCTATTATTATTATATCTCCAGTGGAAATGAAGGTGTGTGTGTCTATCCCAGTGGTGGTGTTAGTAAATCTAAATATTGTTTGTCATCAAGAGGCGAATTACCTAATATTAATTGAGTTTTAATGTCATTATCTATAACTGTAGTATAACCAACAACAGGTAAGACCTCATTAATGTTCACCGAAGGCACTTCAACCTTTACCAAGTCTCCCAAGTCTACCCAATACGCATCTATCGGCTCTAATGTGTATGTTATTGTAGGAAACCTGTTCTGGTTAACGTAGTCTACTGCCAACTGCTTTAATTTATCTTTATTTGTCTCTTTCCTTTCTATCTTTCTACTATGCACGCCATATCTATCTGAACTAAAGGTATCCTCATGGTCTTCATAAAGGGTTTTGTCATCACTTGATATTACCCGCACCGCGTTTGCTAAACGAGAAGTGTCAATAGTTGCATTTATACTCTTGATGTTATTCTTACTTTCTTTTAATGTTAAAATAGGTTGCTGATTTGTATTAAGAGAATCTGGTAAAAAGAAATCTAACTGAACACCGCTCCTAATTGCATAATACCATGGTTGATATGCAAAGTCAGGATAGTTTGCTCCTGTTGAATAATCTACCATTAATTTAAAAGCCTCATCTAAAAACTGTTTTCGTGTCTTATGCCCAAACAAGGCACTCATGTTTTTCTTAGCCATAATACCAGACCCTTCAGTTAAACCACTTACAATAATTCCCTTGTAATCAGCAACCGCAGCCGAAATAAAATACAAATCTTCACCAACTATCTTAATATCTGAATCTCTATCAATTACATCCTTAAATAAAATATATTGAGAGCCAGTCAAATGTGTTATGTAATCAAACGAAGTAATAGTCACCCTATCCTTTTGTGGTTGTAATGATTTTATTATTCCTTTAAAATGGAGAGGAACCTCTATGTCGTTTCCCTCCCCTGCCCTTATCTCTAAGACTCCACCAAGACGACAGTATTCTATAGCCTCTTTCCCGTGAAGTGTAATTACAACAAACCGCGATTTGTTTACAGCCCCTTTAATCGTAAAAGAACTCCATGACTCAACGGGAACATTGTTAACAGTTATATCTAAATCAAGATTGTGAGGGATTGTCTCAATTAATGGCATCAGGCTTCCTCTTCACCCACTACTGCAAACTGAAGAGAAGCGGTATATTGGCTTGCCATATCTGGAGTCTTATTTATTGAACCTGATAGTAACCGCAATTTAAATGATTTAAATGCAGTCGTAGGTGAATCTATTTTCTTAGTGTCTAAGAACACATAATCATACACTCCTCCTTCTATCAAGGCAAATATCTTGGTAAATCCCGTATCATTTAATAACCTAATATTACACGAAAGGGTTGGGTTCCCCATCGAAGTTCTTGCTCCCGTTATAGGATATCTTCTAATTCCCAGAGGCATACTTGCCTCAAGCCCACCACTTCTTGCCACATTAACACCATTTATAGCTATATTTCCTGCATCTAATTCAGTATCTAAGTCAAGAGTCTTGGGGTAACTTACCGTTACCGTTGTTGTATCGGTTGCATTTGCTCCCGGAGCACTCCAAAACCCTGTTGTGTCATCAAAAACGTCTAAAGTAAACGTAACCTTGTCGATAGAAGCCGAATTGTAAATAGCAACCGACAGGGGCTTAAGCGCATGGTCCGACCGCGCCACCTGCGCCTGCACAGTCTCATCTGTTAAATTTATATCTACAAGAATAGTGTCGTTAGTGGCTGAACCTGTAAGCATATCTATAATAGTTGCAGTATTAGGTGCCGCAGAGGTTCCATTATTGCTGGTTCCTCCTATCTTGATTGTATCCCCAACGTAAAACCCATGGTCTAACCAACTGGTAGCCGCCCCACCAGTTGATGAAGCTATTGAATTTACTATTCTAATTCCATCATTACTGGTAGTAAATACACAACCAGACCCGTCGTTTGCTTTGTAGTAAGCACGACCCCCCCAACGGCCATATTGTGCAGAACCCAACGCATCTCTATCTTTTAGACGTATGTCTTTGTTTATCTTATGATTTGTCAAATATATGTCTTCATTGTCTGAATGTATTGCTGGCGTTGTCCCTTGATATCCTCTATGTACTGTTAATGTATCGCCAGATTTACTAACCACCAACATAATTTCATCATCTACTTGTATTTCATCACCTACAGCAAAAACCGCTCCGTCGCCTACATCCACCTCAGTCTCAGAATTGTCAAGAGCCTCATTTAAATCCACATAGGAATCTTCTTTGGTTGAACGGGATAGAACATACCTAACTCCATCGTCATCACCATCTGTAGATACCGTACCCACTACCGTTTCTATTGTCTTAAAGTATTCTGAACTTGCTGTACCATAAGCATCGCCAGTGCCACTTACTGATAAAGTAGCAGAATCCCACACATAATGGCTAAAATTTGCTGAAGTATCTTGTACATTCGTTGTTCCATCAGCTTGTACGGATTTTAAACCATATACTTTGAAAGTTGTAGTGCTACTTACATCAACCGAATCTGCGGCCTTTATATGTACTTTAGAACTGGATTCTTCAAATACTGTATTGTCATTAGAAGTTGCATGTGCCGTACATGTAGTTGGATGTGTTGTATCACTTGTTGAACGGTGTGCATTATAGGAAAAACGATGTTCTGCCAACTTTACATCACTACCTATTGCGTAACTATGCGCGCCTGACAAAACTAAAGATGTTGTCTGGTCAGGATACACCGAGGACAATACTTTACTACGACTTGCACTAATTTTAGCTACAGGAGATGATGTAGATATGTTAGGGTCATGCCCTGTAATTGCTGTCCCTCTTGCTGCGGTTGTCCCAGACCTAAAACCTGAGGCATCTTCTACCTGAACCTTAACATTATGTAAACCAGTGTCAGGGTACTTGTGGCTTATTTGTACACCATCTGAAGAGGTTGTAGATATGTTTTCCATTATATATTCAACATAATCATCATTTTCATCACTGACACCAGCGTCCCAGTTAACATAAACCTTCTTAATTTTACTGGCTGCAACCACTTTAAGATACAATTCTTGGCCCAAACTCGCATTAGTTGAACCATCTGAACCCAAAGCGGACGACAGCCCTGTATTTGTGTATAAAACTGACGTAGAAATTGTGGGCCGCATTACAGTTACAGTGTTGGAAGCCACCGCACCGTGAGCTGTGGAGGGATTATCTACTTCATTGTCTGTCGAATAAACTGCCACATAATAATTTGTATTGGCTGTTTGTAGTAAGTTTGCAGCCACATGGTTTGTATCGGTACTGTCAAACTCAGCCGATTCAGTGGTCACTGTCGTATTATTTGAACCTGTAGCAGCTAAACTCGAAAGTGTCGTATTCCAACCTGTAATAAACCCAGTTAAATCCTTATCACTTACTGTATTTGTTATCTTGATAGTGGCATCAATACCATTGTCTTGTGGGACAACCTCTATCATTGGTGCTGTAGGGTAATCGTTCTTATATGTAACAGTCAAATAAGGAGATGCATTAGCAAAACGGGTAAGTTTAGATTCGTCTACTATTGTACGTGCCGTTGTCCCATCAAATCCCCTTTCCACTGTAAGTATGTTAGTGCTTGTGTTAACATTTGTAACCTTCATAAATTCAACCGTGTCCCAAGTTTGTGTGGTGTCTGGTGCATAATCAAGAACCGCAATTATATCTCCACTTTGAATTGCATTAGCACCTCCATCTACATCTCCACAAAGTATTGTATCATCTGATGGCGCATGTTCACCATCCACAAGACACCATGTGTCGGCCGTAGAAGTAGCAAAGTAATTCCCTGCGGGTGCAGCATCTAAATGTTGAACGCCCGTAATTTCACCATTATGTAAAGCCTCACCTTCGTCTGATTTTAATAATAAAAAAACATATTTAGAAGAGGAATCCATCCCCCAGTCAATCTTACCAGCCCTTACAAGCCCCCCCAAATCAATCTGAAACCATCCCTGTTCAGTAGGTGTTGGGATTTTATCAATAATACCATTTGCTCCATGTCCATAATTAGTAGAAGTATCTATATCATCTGCGCCCGTAGCACCTGCCGTGGTCCATGTTAAGTTCTCACCACTTGTATCACTATATTCACTCCAAGACACGTTAGACATTCTTACTGCTTTAGTTATTCGATATACTTCAATTTTATCTGCCCAATCATTTTGAGTATTAAAACAAAATAAATTCAACTTTAAATCTACAATTTCTGCATTCGCATCATCAAAAGGAAAAGTTGGTAAGTTAATCCGAACCACAGCACGGTGTTTATTACTGCCTGTACTTCTACCTATTTTTATTGAATCTGATGCCGTGAAGTCAGTATCACTTTGCCCTATTCCTTTAATATCCAGCCAACCATCACCTGAGCGATGTGCGTCATCAGTAAGGCCATACAGTGTTAATTGTCTATTGAATACTACCATTTAGTCTCCTCCCATCAAACCCCTAAAAAGTTTGGTCTTATTTGGGTCAGGGAAGTTGTCAAACATCCCCTCAAAAGGATTTTGAAGAAGGAATAATTCTCTAATTCCTTCCCTCAACCTTCTAACAGCGTCAGTCATAGCGTCTATCGACTTTGTGGTACCCACAAACAACCTTTCCATCACAACCATAGATGCTATTACAGAAAGCAAAACTGCCGCAAGCATAACATAAGGATTCCTAAGCAACGCTGCCTGTAATCCCAATTCAGCCTTAGTCTGCAACGCCGTCGCCGCCGCGTTTTTACCTTTTGCAGCCGTGTTTGCCTCCGTTACTGCCGTATAAATGGTCGTAAGGGCCAACCCTATTTCTAATGGTCCTGTAAGCAATTCAATCGTTCTTGCATTTCTTTGCCACTGTTGTGCGGTTTCTGAACTTATCCGTCCTGCCGCCTCCATTCCCCCAATAAATTTATACATTCCACCAGTAGTCTGGTTCAATGCCGATGTTGTTGCTTGTAAGTATATTATATTCGAAAGTCCTGATGAAACAACGTCATCTATACTATCTTTATTTTTTTTGTTGGCGTTTGTATTCTCCTCTATCTCTTTTGTTTGCTCATCAACTGCCTTACCTAATTTCTTAGTACTATCTACTGCCTTTTCGGCTGATTTACTCATCTCATCCATGTCGTCTGCTGCTTCTGCCGCACCCGTCAATTCCAAATGCATGGAAATAAATTGACCTCCGGCGGAGGTCCCTTTTGGCGCTCTTGGCGCACCTCTCCTACCACTACCGGGGCCACCCACTAAATCGAAGCCCTCATCTCTGCACTAAGTTGGTTTAACTCTTGTGTTCGCTCTTGCATTACTGCCGTCATTATCTCAGCCTTCTCTGAGGACATCTGATTGGCAAACGCCATCAACGTCTGTTCATCAAAATCATCTAAAAACTCAAACATTAAAACCACGTCATCATAAGTCATCTCTGGCTCAACAATCATACTACTTAACATACTGTAAGAAACTGGACGTATCCGTTGGTCCGCCTCTGTAAGATAAATAACCTCATCCTCTGTCAAATCCTCACCCCTTAATGCCTTCGTAGATAACTCCCTCGTCTTTGGTAAATCCTTGAATATTTCTTTTTTTAATCCGTGAAATTCAGAATTTATCCTATGCCAATCCTCTGTGGATAGCCTCTTCAATACTATCTTAGGGGCTTGTTGCTTGTAAAACCATTTCCGCCATCCTTTAGGTTGGTGTAATTTAGCCAGACTTGGTAAAGTTACTTCTCGCCTCTCCCAGTATTCCTCTTGCATAGCTCCTATGTCAACTAAGGGGGCGTCTAACTGACCTGTGACTCTTACCATGACCTACCTATGCTATTGTCCAGTCTGCCGATATTGCGTACGAACTATAGTTCTTGTAATCCCCAGAGCCTCTGAATTTTATACTCAATGTATCAACAAGTTCGCTACCCGGTGTAAGGGGTCTGGAAAACGAAGTTATCGTTCCATTTGTCAATGCTATTGAGCCTACAGAAGCTCCGAAGTCTAATCTAATAAGTGGGATGACTGTCCCTGCTTTGTACTTGTCGTAAAAGGTTTCATCCGTAGCAGTCATTGTAATGTCTAATGTAACGTCTGCTTTTCCTTTTGATATACTATTATTCAATAACCATGTGGTTCCTGTCTTACCAGAAATAGCTGTGTTGTTGTTTGCTATCTTTAATGCAACAGACTTTAAGTTCGGCCATAATGCCATGTCTCCCTCTGCACCATCAACCGATGTTGATTGGATTCCGGGTATGTCTGCAAAAGTTGCCCCTGTCATCTTGTATATTCCTTTTAACAAATTAACAGACTTGTCGCTACCTGCTCCTGAACCTGCCGCACTTGTTCCAACACCTGAATATTTAGCATTTATACGAGCTACAACATCATCAATAGTATCTGCATCTGCATGAGTTAAATCTAACACTCCATTGTAAGGAGATGAATTTACTCCACTTGCTGCAAAAACAGAATCTAAAATGTCCTGCCTAAATATTCTAATGTATCTTTCTCCGACCTCTACATAATTACCGTCAGTAACTTTTAATCTTAACATATCTGCGTCTTGGACTGCAGTAGAATAACTAAGTGTCATGTCTGTTGGAAGTAAGGGGTCACTTGTTGGTGCAGTTGGAAAAGCAACATTCTCATAATCATCTCCGTAAAACTCACCACTAAAATCTCCATCTGAAGTATCTTCAGTATATTGAGCCGTACAGTTTGCTTCACAAGTAATGTACCCTCCTGTAGTATAATCGGCAGTAAGCGTTACCTCGTTTGGCACAACTCCACCTACTAATGTATAATCACCACCACTATCTTTAGCCAATACTGATAATGAATCCACTGAGCTTGAAAGTTTCATAGGAGTTCCTAAGTTAGAACCTGTTGCTCCTGCCGTTACCAATGCATCTGCATAAGTTCTTCCAATAGCACGACCAAGAATGTTCTGCCAGCCAGTTCCCTGACATGCTACCTTAAGCGGTAGAGTTACTCCAATCGGCCCAGATGCGTGATGCGCGTCCGTTGATTGACCAATACTCGGAACAGGAGTTATACTCTTCTCGACCATTCTTGGGTCGAATGTGTCCAATAGACCTAAATGTGACAAAGTAGAGTCTGGGGGGTTCCCATACGTTGCTTCTACTTCGTAAGCTGCCTCTATATTTTGCGTGAGTCTTACCATTAGTTCACCACCTCATAACTTGTGATTTCACAGTTGAGAA
>CEUI01039115.1_pt1 | contig 11148 bp, 12 predicted proteins | sample 531411 | NCBI WGS metagenome assembly CEUI01 (sample SAMEA2622841, study PRJEB7988) | marine metagenome | isolation source: saline water (ENVO:00002010), including
CATTGCCCATAAGCATTAGCACTTATAAAACCACCACAAGGAGGATACGTACAAGAACCATCAGGATAAATAGCACTAGGATCATAATTTAAAGCAATTGAATCCATACATCCTATAGCTGGACTAAATGGATCACTAATCATTAAATCATCTATAGCTATATCACTAGTAAATAAATCACCAGTTACAGCTGTAAACTTTATTTTAAATGAATCAGTTGAAGCTATTGGATAATAAGCAAAAAGCCACTGGTTTCCATAGTTACCAGATTTAATGTCTAAAACAGTATATCCATTATTATCTAACACGCCTATTTCTAAATCCCCCATTTCCGTACCATACATATGATACCAGAATGATAGTACTTGTCCCGGTGTTGATGATACATCAAATGTTGGTGTATATGTTATAAGTGTTTTATTAGGATAATTTGGCCAAGATGATTCTACGTAGTAATATGAGCCACTACCAGTTGTATGATCTTCAGACGGTCCAGTATTAAAACTAGTTGTTGAACCTTGATTTATTGTCCAATCACCATCATCATTAATTTCTTGTTCTAAACCTATACCGTTATCAAAATCATGAATCCAAGGAAAAGTATTTACTTGACCAAAGATGAATGTAGGTAGTAGTAATAATAATAATATTTTTTTCATTTTGTTTTTACTTTTTCAAACGCACTAATACCAAAACACCCTAATGTTACTAAAACAAAAGAGTTGTATATAGTGTCATTAATAACTAATTCTCCGTCTCCTACGTAGCCCATAAAAGCTATACCGGTAACTAAATCTGCTATAGCAAATAGCACCATTACAGTAAAAGATATAAAACCGACTATATTCTTTTCATTTATATTGTTTTTATCTTTAAATATTTTCCACATATTAAAAGTCACTCATTAATAAATTATCTATTTCTTCTTGCACTTCTTCTTTAGTTGCTACCATTTTAAAACTAAGATCAGCTTGAAACCTAATAGCTTCTTCTCCATCTTTAAATATAATAATAGTAGGTATAACTGCTATTTTATATTTTGTTTGAGCTTCTTTATCTGTAGCTACATCTATATAAGCAATTGTTCTAATTTCGTCTAAAGAATTAATCCATTCAACACCATTTGCTTTATTCCAATCAGCATTAAAATACTTTAGAGTCATCTGCGCTGAGGCATTTAAAGAGCCCAGTAATAAAAACAAAACAAATGAATAAGTCAATAATATTTTCCATATTAAATTTTTCATTATTTATAAAGTTTATCTTCTATTTTTTCCATAGATTTTTTAATTTCTTCAACATCTTTTTTAGTTTCCATAATAGTATTACGTATCATTTGATCTTTCATATCAAACTCCATTCTTGTTACATCTGGAGCTGGTGGTACAGGTAATTCTTTTGCTTCTTCTATATCAGCCTGTAGCATAAACCACATAGATATAAGAGTAGCCATACCAAAACCAATAGCTATAAGTGTTTTAATACTTACCTTAAAAGATGTATCTTCATTTAATTCTTTTGCCATTTTAATCCCAAAATATTATTTTTCCTAAAATACCTATTAAAACTAACCATATAGACCAAATAGTTTTTTGCGCTCCTTTTCTAAAAGAAGTATTCTTATTTACTCTAGCTATAGTTCCGTCATCTGGATCTAGTAATCTTTTCTTAATAAATCTTACGTCTTCTTTTAAATCTTGAAGATCTTCGTGTATTTGTTTGTTAGTAATAGGCATATTTTATAATTCAAATCCAAAATTTAATATAATAAGTCTATGCTCTACTTTTGGATTACAGTATAATTCTAATATTGTAAGTCTTCCAAGTCTTATAGATATATCATATATATTATCTTTTTTATTTCCTTGTCTCCAACTATTTATCCAATTCATAGCTTACAACAATTATCTGCTCCACAACAACATACACACCAATTAAAGCATATTAAACCAAAAGTTATAGCCATTATCCATTTACAAATTTTACTTTTCATATTTTAACGTTTTCCTCCGAAGTACTCTACTGCATGTCCTTCAGAAATTAATAATTCATTTAAATTTACATCTTCACCTGCTTGAGTTAGTATTAACTCTCCTAAGCATCGTCCAAACTTTCCTACTCCATGAGATTTAACAGTTATAACTTCAGCGTCTTGTAAAAGCTCTTCTACTCTTTTCTTTGCCGCTAAACCTCTAACTTTCTCATCAGCATCTCTTGTTCTTGATTCTGGAGCATTTACCCCCATAAATCTTATTCTTTTTTTAACTGATACGTCAAATCCTAAATCTATAGTAGCATCTATTGTATCACCATCTACCACTCTATCGACTTCTATCTTATAAGTATACATTTAAAATATTATATAATTAACACCAAATTTAAAATCGTACCATTCACGATTCCAATATTTATTATATTTACCTTCTACAAAATATCCCAAATGTTTATTTACTTTAATCCCATAAATTAATCCTGCAGAGTAATCATACCATTGATCATTATCTATATAGTTATGATAAGAAAATTCATTACCATCATTATAATGATAAGGTAAAAAATTACCCCAAGCATGTATCCATTGATTTTTAGAATATTTATAATAGTCAAATCCTACTATAATAGAATGTTGTATTATATTATCTAATTCATTTCTTTTTCTTTCAGAGTAGTCAGATATTACTTGTGGTATTACATTTTCTTCCCAAACTTCTGGACTAGTAGCAACTACTTTTCCATTAGGATCTTTATACTCACTATTTGCAACATCAATAGTATAACCTTCTTGTATTGCTAAGTAAGTGTAATGCAAATTGCCATTATCTAAAATCCATTCTTGTAGTGGGTCATAACCATAAGGTTCAGCTAATCTATGAGCAAGTCCAACACTAAAAGCTAAATCTGCACTCTTTTTTATTCTGTATCTTTCTGATAATTCAAAATACTCTACATCAGCAAATCCATCTTTTAAGTATTCTACTTTTGCAGCAAAGTGATTTATACATAAAGGACCATCACAATTATCATCAGAACTATATCTAATAAAATGATGTTGATCTATATAATCTATTCCCTGCTGCCTAGCATAATCCATTTCAAATAAATACTCAAATCCTTGTACTTTACCTACAGTAGCAGCGTCAGTATAATTTGATTCAGTACCATCATAAAATGTATTAGCTCTATTCTCATATCCAAATCTAGCTATTTTTCTAATACCTACAGTAATAGAATAATCATAAGGAGTTTCTATTAAACCTTCTTCTAACTGACCAGATGTTACAGAAAATGTTTTTACATCAGAAATAGATGTTCCTCCATTTACTGCTCCATACACAGTAGAAAACTTTAGATGTTTTTTTAAATTATCTTTTAAACTAAAGTTTTTTATATAAGAGTTTATATCATTTTGTGATTTAGCTATAAATGATACACACATTAAAAATGTTAAAAATAAGGTTTTAAACATATATAATTTTATTCTATTATTTTTACAATATTATTAATTTGTTTAGCAGTTATATCTTCTGGTAAACTATCTTCAGTAAGTATGTGCAGTTTAATTTTTACTTCTTCTTTCATCATTTCCGCTACTTTATCAAGTTGCTCTTTTCTAGAATCTACAAGTTCTTTGTTTTCTTCTTCTAATTTGTCTACTAACTTTTTAGCGTTTTCTTCACTTTCTTTACCTGCAATTTCATTAACTTGTTTAGCTAATGCTAAAAACTCTTCTGTAGGTGTTCCTGCTTTTTCTACATCTTTAAGTTTTTCATGAAGTATAGAAATATTTTTACTTACATTGAGGCTAAAGGTTTTTCCTTTAACTTCTTGAACTTGATATAATCCATTAATTAGATTTACAAATTCTCCTTTTGTTGCATTAATTGTTTTCATTGTTTTTACTTTTTGAATTGTTTCCATTTGTCTATTTATTGTTTTTGGTTAATATTAACTATTATTAATCACTAAAAAGTGAATTTTACTTGCTGTTGCAGAAGTAGTTCCTGTTGCTGCTGGATTGTGTACACTAATTACACAATCACCTCCACTTCCATTTATAGATACTAAAGCACAAGTAAGTTGTGCATTATTAGTTGTATTTGCATCTTGCATTGTAAGTAGTATAACAGAATCTGCTTGTATTGTACTATTTGTAAATGTAAATTCTGCATTTGTTGCTGCTGCTAAACCTGTTGCAGATAGTGTTATTATACCTGAAGTTGCATTAATTGTAACCCCATTAGTAAGAGCTCCTGCACTTTGTGTTCCTGTTCCAGAGCCTGTATGTACAATACCTTTTGCAGCGTCAGTAATTATTAGATTACCAGTATTTACAGTTACGTTTTGTCCTTCTGCTGCTACTGTTAATCCAGCTGTTGGTGAGCTTCCTGTATAAGTTTTTAATTGTATATCTCCGTCTGTACCACTAGCAGATTGTCCTGAAGTAAGTATTACTGATCCTGCTGTTCCACTACTTGAAGCTGTACCAGCATTTAAATTTAAATGTCCTGATGCACTATTACTACTAGCTCCTGCTTGAATTGTTACATTTGCTCCTACAACACCATCTCCTGAATCATTTGGTTTAATTGTTGGTGCTGAAGTATTAGCAAATCTAATTCCTCCTATTATATTTAAACTGTCTTCAAAAAATGCTGTAGGGGTTGATTGTCCCATAAATACTTTACCAGTAGAGTCTATATTAATACCTTCATGAGTACCATCACCGCTTAACCATCCTGTATGTAAATCAATATCATAACCAGCAGCATCTAAATCTGCAGTTAAAGTTGATAGATTAGCTGCAAGTGTAATTGATCCTGCACCATTAGTAACAGTCATATTAGTTCCTGCCGTAAGAGTTGCTACTGACGGATACCCATTCGTTGCATTACCTATTAGTAAATGTCCATTTGTAGACATTGCTGCAGTAGCGGCTATTTGATCTGTTTCATTTGCATATAGTAAAGCTCCTTTAGCTATAGTAGATAATCCTGTACCCCCATTTGATACTGCACATTCTCCAGTTATTGTTGATGTAAAATCTACACCAGTTATAAATCCTGAAGTAGTATTATTACACAAACTTAAATCTATACCAGCTTCTAAGGCTGTTAATACTATATTATTTGAAGAAGTAGTTACAGTTAGCAATCCTGTATCTCCTGATTTTATTCCTTTAAAATTAAGTTGATTTTTATTAGTAACACTTACAAATAAACTTTCACTGCTAGATCCTAATGTAGAAAAAGATGGGAATAAAGTTTCTACTGCTAATCTTTTTGATTCCCTTGAGTTATCGTTAGTTACTAATAAATAGTCAGTGCTTGCTACACTTGTTTTTGCTAATGTTGTTAAGTCTATTAATTTTGCCATTTTTTATTTTTTTATATTTCTATATTTCCAAAATTATTATCATTTATATCATCAAGTGCATCAGATTGATTATTCATTTCTAATTTAGTTAAACTTATTCCTGTTATAGGTAAACTTAAATTATTATTACAATCTTTACAAAATTTATTTACAAAGTTAATAAAATTATCGATATAGTTTATATTATTACTATTAGATATATATCTCATATTATCATTACAATACCCCCAATACCCTGAAGCGTTACCAGAAGCATTTTCTGGATCTAGTCCTGCTATTGGAGTTCCTTGAGGAGTTGATCCTTGTGCTGGACCATAGAAAATCCAAATATTTCCACTGTTATGGTGTTTTATTACATCTCCAGGATACAACTCTATAAGTGAAGAACTAGCAAACATATCAACACTAGATGTAGTTCCAACTGCTGGAACTAGTGTATTAACATTTGCATCATTTAATCCTGTAGTAGTTCCTCCTGTTATCCAAAGTTCTTCACAACTTATATACACATCTGCAGCATCGGGAGTATTTACATCTGCACAATTATATATACAATCTAAACCTGTTCTTTTTAATAGATAATCTATTAATGTTAATTTCCAAAAATTCATTACTGAACAATCATCAATTTGTCCTGAAAGTGTTTTTTTATAATAATCAAATCCAGTAGATGCAATACATGTTTCAATTTGACTATAAGTTTGTTGTATAGTTGGAGGTATACATGGTGGTAATAATGGTGGGTGTATACAACTATCTGGATCACAATTTGCTGTTGCACCTGGATTATAATTTATTGCTCCATCATCTGTACATCCACAATACTCACAAGAACCATCATCTGTAACTGCTGAAGCATCATAATTTATTGCTCCTGGATCAGTACAACCACAATTTCCACATGGCTCACCGAATGTAGTAATCTCTAATTGTTGTTGACATCCATTACAATCTTCTAACACAAGAGTCCATGTATGACCAGGACATACGTTGGTTAAAGTTGTTGTACCTGTAGTATATTGTTGATTTTGTATAAAATAAACATTACTATTTGATATACCACAGAAGAAATACATATAAACAATAGTATACGTTGTACATCCTGTAGCAGATGTTACTGTTAAATCAATAGTTGCATCACAATTCCATGTACAAGTAGCTGGATCAAGACATGTAGCCTGAGTTCCTGTAAATGAAACCTGCAATGGAGGAGTATCACAATACTGACAATTACCATCATCACATGGTGGTGGAGTTCCTACTAATTGACCTGCAATATTATACCCATAATTATAAGCTAAAGGATCAGTACATCCACAATTAAGATATTGACATGAACCATCATCAATAGTGGCCATTGGATCATAGTTAGTTGCAGTTGAATCTGTACAACCAAGTACAGCATAAGCACATGAACCATCATCACATGTTGCATTTGAGTTATAATTTGTTGCTCCAGAATCCATACAACCATATACACAATTCCAACAACTACCATCATCACATTGCGCTGTAGCGTCATAGTTTCCTGCACCAGGATCAGTACAGCCAGTAGTACCTAATGCTATATAAGCTGTATTACTATATTTAGTACAGTCAGGCGAATTTGAATATTGACTTAAAACTACTATTCTATAATTTCCAGTTCCATAATTATTTTGAAATACAAATTGAGGATAAGTTACTTGAATATTTGATGTTGGACTAGTTAAAACTTGCGTGTCTGCATCAACCCAAATTCCACTATTATCATACTGTAATGTAATAGTAACAAAAGTTGGACTATCAGTACATTGAACATCAACTTGATAACTAATATTACAAGTAGTTGACGCAGCTGTTTGTCCTAGAATAGGAGTATTACAGCAAAAATTATTTGTTAAATTACAAAGTGTTGAATCATGAAAATATAAATTAGAATCTGAAACTATAACACCGTCTGCTGCTGTAGCTGTTCCACTGTCTACACAGGCAGGTACTGGAACAATTACATCAATAAGTTCATAACACTCTGCTTGTTCTACTGTAGCATCTGGGTCAACCACATAAAGCTTTACAGTATAATAACCATAAGTAAATGTTCCTGCTAAACTACTAGAGTCAAGCGTTTCAACCCAACCAGCTGAAGTAGGATTAGTAATTGTACTTCCAACTTGTGTTGTTCCTGCATTAAATGCAGTTAAATTAGTACTCGAAGACCAAGTAGAATTACCAGAAGCTGTTTGTGTATCCCACTTGTATAATTCAATTTTATAGGTAACATTTTGAATACTACTAGCATTAACTATATTATTTATATAGGTTTGAAAAGTAGCTGATGCCCCAAAGCTAATAGCAATTGATCCATCTGTAGCCGTAGTATTAGTTGGAGAAGTAACAATAATTCCGTTTCCAGAATTAGGTACTGCTACATCGTCAACAAAATTATCATTACCATCAACTAATTGTCCGTTAGCTGCCTCACAAAAATGACAAGTAGAAGGAAAATTAAGACCAACATTTGCATCATAGTTTAATGCACCAGAGTCTCCACATCCTGTAGTTAAAGGCGGATCAGCAAGTGTTACTGTAGTTTGCCCTAAACAAACAGTTGAACTAGAATCAAATACATATACATCATAGGTTCCTGCTCTAAATCCTTCACTATTTGTTGTTCCTAAATCACTTCCTCCAGGTACATACCCTTGAGCTGAAGAAGATGCGTAAGAAGCAATACCTGGTGCTCCTGTTTGAAGAAGTCCTCCATTAGAATTAGACGGAACATTGTATCCAAATGTAAAACTACTATTTGCAACAGCTCCAGAACCAACTCCTTTTCCTGCTGTGTTTCCACACATTGTGTCAGCAGCATCTTGATTTCGTACAACAAATGTATAATTAGCAGTACCTGTAGGTAATCCTTGAGGTATACCACCACTAAATCCTCCATCTAAAATAGTTACATCTATATAACCATCTGTTCCTCCATAAGTAGTTGGATCAATACCGTTAACATTAAGAGTTAAAGGTTGAGTACTATAACTTTCATCATCTGCTGAAGCATGTATACAAGTAGGACAACAACTTCCTGGTGACCAATTTGCTATACTTGGGTCTGCTATAACATTTGCAGGGATAGCAGTTCCAGCACAATCTTGTCCTGTATATTCCCAATAAGCCATATTATTTGGATCAGTACACCCATCTATTGTTAGTGTTCTAGGAGTACAATCAGGTAAATTTTCAGCATAAAATCTCCAATGCACAATCCAGCTATCTTTATGATCGCTTCCACCTAAACTACCGTATACACTACTAAATGGCCTATTATATGTTCCTAAACTTACTTCATTAGGAACTTCATAATATATATCGCCTGTATTCATTGCACCAAGATCCGTAAATTTTGAAGTTTGTAGTAACTCCCATCTTTGTGCTCCAATTATACCTGGCGCAGGATACCAAAAAGTTCCTGTAGCGTTTGCTATATTTTCATAATTATCCCTAACCTTAGAAGCATAAGTTGCGTTTGGGCCTGTATTTAAAAAACTATAACCAGCGTATTCAGAAAATCTATTATCTGGATCACTGTCAGTATTAGAAAAATTTAATCTTAGAAAAGGCCTATTATTTGATATATTAAAATCAAGATTGTGATAGTCTGACCAACTATGAGGAGTAGGCACCGGATATTCACAATTACCAAGTTTAAACCAGTTCGTACTTGATCCAGCAACATTAAACATCGCGTTATTTGGTGCCCATTGGTTTGAAAAAGAATGCTGGAATCCTGGAAGAAACATTTTAAAAGTTTCTACATGATTTGATGCAAATTTAACTTCAATTGTTCTTTCTGAATCTGGAGCTAAACCATAGCCATAATAATTATTAAAGTTAAAGTAGGATAGAGAAAAACGAGTACCAAGACCACCAAGATTGCTTGTATATTGATTGACTTGTGGAGGATAAGTCCCATTACTATCAAACTGGTCTCCTGTTATATCTTTAACAGAAACTGGTAAATCGTAACTACTAAGAGGAGCACCCCCGTAATATTTAGCAAGTACTTGGATATGTCCCATAGTACTTACAGTCATTGCTCCTAGTGCTATATACCTAACTCCACTGCTTTTACTTTTAAAACTATTAGCTTGTGTAGGTTTTCCGGCATAAGACGCTTCTGTAATTTGTGATCTAGGTTTACCAGCCCCTTTACCTGTTTCTTCAATAGTTAATTTTTTAGATGGTGTTGTTGCAGCTTTAACAGAACTACTACTTGTAGATTTAATAATAGGTTCAGTGCTATAAATACTAGCTACAGCAGGTACTGACTTAGTCTTTGTAACTTTTGACTTTGATACTCTAGGTTTAATTGGTTCTTCTGCCATAAATAAATTTAATTAGGATTAACAATCACACCCACAACTGTTATCACAAATTTCTTTTGCTTTTATATATTTTTTGTATCCATCTTCTATAAATCCTGGTCTTTGAGCTTCTGCTGAATCGTTTGCTTGTACAATAGCGTAATCAGCGGATTTAAGTAATAAGAAGACTTTTTGAGCTTTTGCTAAAGATGTTGCACATTTTGCACAATCACAAGCACAATCTATAAGCTCATTTGTTAGTTTAGTTAAACAACAGTCAATGTCACAGTGTAGTAATACTGATTTTTTACCACCTGGAATTTCATTTCCTGCTTGCGTCTTTAAAATTACGGTAATAATACCATTTGAAACATCTAATAAGTTAACTGGTATCGGATAAGTAATGTGAGGAGATGCTGGAGTTAAAGTAAATACAGGATTAACTGTTCCTGATATATCATTTTCTTGCCAATCTAATATCTCTATTACAAAATTAGTAGAAGAAGTTACTTGATAATTTATCCCTACTGTTAAAAATTTACAGCTATCTGCTGCATTTAGAGTTAATGCCATAATTTTTTATTTTGGTTTATTTTAAAAAAAAGACCAATAGGGGGACTAATGCCCCCTATAAGTCTTATGTTAAATTAAGTATTAATCTAATAAGTAATACTCAATGATAATATCCATTGAACCTGCAGTTAAAGCTGATGTAGCTACAGTTAAACCGATATTTGCAGATGATGTTGTTACACCACCTAAAGTGTCAGTATTAACATTGCCTGCTGCCATAGCTGCTTGGTTTAATGCTGCTGAAACGCTTATTCCACCTACTGTGATAGTACATGTCTCATTATTATCTGAAGAGTTTGAACTAACACTTGGTACTGTAATACAAGCTGTTACAACAGAACCAATTGGAATACTCATAGTGTCTGCAATAGTTTTTGCTCCTGTTCCAGATGAAGCATCTGTTGCTTGAACAAAACTTGCTGTTGCAGTCATTTTTTTGACTGATTTATTGTTTGCCATTTTTATTTTATTTTAAAGATTAATAATTACAGTATAACGTTAGGGAATACTCCTGCGAAATAACCGTTTAATTTGTTTTCTACCACTAAACTATTAGCATTACCTGCTACTAATGCAATATTAAGTTCAATTAAGTTATCAACACCATTAATTTGAGAAGCTGAAGATCCGTCTTTAGTTGCTACTATAGAATACATATCATAGTTAGTACCAGTTGCCGCCTGAGCTGTAGGAGCATTAGGTAATTGAACTCTGTTATAGTATCCATGAGAAACACCCATTAAACTTTCTTCAAAAGCTTTTACTGCAAATCCATCACCATATCCAGGTATAGCTGCTTGCGTTGCAGAAGATCCAAATCCAGATACTGTAGCTGTTAAACCTGCAGGTAATGATT
>CEUI01043012.1_pt1 | contig 11146 bp, 23 predicted proteins | sample 531411 | NCBI WGS metagenome assembly CEUI01 (sample SAMEA2622841, study PRJEB7988) | marine metagenome | isolation source: saline water (ENVO:00002010), including
AGTAAATGCAGAGGGTGCTAGGTTTGATTTTAGATTAGAGGATTATGATAGAAACAATACAGCACAATACATACAGGCTGGAGATGAAGATTAATTATGAGTATATTTGACAGAAAAAGACCATTAAAGACATTAAAGAGATATATGTCAAGATTCTTTACCAAGAAAAGTTCTGAAAGGGTGGATTTCATTGACACTACGAGACCAGTACAGATGTCATCAGAAGAGATGGGTTCTCCTGGAACAGGTGGCTATAACGATAATGACCCAGAAGAACTTAATCCAAATGATGATTCTATAGTAAGTACACAATCAATAATCCAAGACAAAGACAAGGACACAAAGGTAGATACAGAAGAATCTACTGATGAGGACAAGATAAGGTTTGATACTGGTGGAAACGAAAGATTCCGAATGGAAGGAAATGACACTTCTGGTGGTGCTTTGTATATCAAAGAGGGTGCTGGAACTACAGCACCAAGCACACCAAGTTCTGGAGAGGGTGTTTTCTATGAGAAGAATGATGGAAAGATTTATTTCAAGAATGATGGTGGAACTGAATATGACTTGACTTCTGGCGGTGGTGGTGGTGGTGGCTCAATGTCAAGTTGGACACTGTCTGGAGATTCTGGCTCTAGCCAAACAATAACTGATGCCAATACTGTTGATATTGAGGGTGGAACAGGAATAAATACTGTTGCTGGTGCAACCGACAAGGTAACGATAAATTGCGACCTTGAGGGAACAGAACTCAAATCTACAGGAGAAACTGGTGGAAACAAGTTCTTGAGAGAGGATGGGGATGGTACTTGCTCTTGGGCTATCACAAGTGGTTCTGGTGGTACTGTTCAAGGTTCAGATGGCACATACGATATAGAGGCAGCAAATCAAGGTGCTGTTGCTGGAAATTCCAGAGGCGAAAATTCAGTAGACTTACAAACCGAAAGAGATAATGCAACTGAAGTTGCTAGTGGTGTTAATTCCACTTTAATTGCTGGAGAGAACAATACTGCTAGTGCTGCTCATTCTTCGGTTATTGGTGGAAATGGAAACACAGCATCTGCTAGTTATTCTGCTGTTGTAGGAAACCTTGATTCAACAGCATCTGGCACATATTCAGGAGTTTTTGCTGGTAGGTTAAATACAGCATCTGGTTCAGAATCTGTTGTTATTGGGGGGCAGAGTAATGTTGCTACTGGAATAAATAGTGTTGCTACTGGCATAAAGGCAGACTCAAAAAGATATGGCGAATTTGCAGTTGGGGGTGCTGGAAGTAGTAACTTTACTGCTGGAGAGGCTCAAGCGGGTACAGTAGTTTTTGCTGGTAGAACAACAAATGCTGCAGCCACAGTCCTTTATCTTGCCGATAGTTTGGCTGCTGGTGCTGGTTACAGATTCACTATAGATACAGATTCTTTAGTAACCTTTGAAATTCAACTATCCTGTATTGATGAAACAGCACCAGGAACTATAAATGCTGGTGCTACTTTTGTTGGCTCAATAGTAAATGATAGTGGAACTACTGCACTTGCTGGTCAAGGCTCTGTAACAAAGACAGCCAACCCATCAACCACTTTCGCTGCTGGTGGTGCTGATGCTAATGTTACTGCCGACAACACAAATAATGCCTTAAAGATTACTGTCGAGGGTATTACAGGAAAAAATATGAAATGGGTTTGTGTAATGAGGTATTCTGAAGTAAAGATTTAAGGGGGAAACAATGAAAAAGTACATTTTTGTTTTACTTGTGATGATTTTATTCGTATCATCATTATCGGTAATAACAATACCAAGAATATAAATATAGGAGAATGAAATGCTTGATAACACTTTTAGAATTAACACAAAAGCACTTACTTTCGTTGTGCTGTCACTACTTGATGCTTTGGCAACGGATTATTTTCTCTCCCTTGGCGGAGAAGAGGTTAATCCGATTTTCGACCATTTCCTACAACAGGATTGGTCAGTATGGCAAACGAAAATGCTTTTCTTGTCTGGATTTGCGATTGTCTGGACACAACTTAGGAAACTTGATGAGAGGTCAGCAGAAATCTGCATTGACTTTGCTTTAATCGTAATGAGGGTTTTAATAATTTATGAAATAATAGGGATGGTATATATATGGGTGTAAAGTTTGAAAGGGCAAACAATGTTGTGTTTAAGCACGATATTGACTATAAGAGAAATAAAAATTGGGAACATTGGGTTTTGTTGTCCTCTGACCATCATTGGGATAGTAAGAAGTGCGACAGAGACCTTATGGATTATCACTTGAAACAGGCACAGGAAAGGGATGCAGATGTGTTTATCTTGGGGGATTTTTTTGATTGTATGGGGGGTAAATATGACCCTAGGAGAAGTAAAGGAGAGTTAAGGGATGAACTAAAAGTTCCGAATTACTTTGATGCCCTTGTTGAACAAGCGGCAGATTGGCTTTCGCCTTATGCGAAGAATATAAGATTTATTTCTCCAGGAAACCACGAAACTGCTGTATTGAAGAATCAAGAAATTGACCTTACACAGCGGCTCTCACAACTTTTAAATACCTTGTATCAGGGAGAGACACTTGTTGGAAAGTATGCTGGATATGTCGTATTTAAGTTTAAGGAAAACAACAACAAAGGAAGAAGATATAGGGTTACATTAAATTACACTCACGGATACGGGGGGGGTGGTCCTGTTACCAAAGGTACTATACAGGCTCAGAGAAGAGCAGTATATACCCCAGATGCAGACATTGTCGTTTGTGGTCATATCCACGAGTCTTGGGTTTTGGAGATTATGAGGGAAAAACTCTCTAATAACCTTTATACACCTACATTATCTACACAATATGCGGTGCAACTTCCATCTTACAAAGAGGACTTCTGTGTTGGAGAGGGTTGGCACAGGGAAAGGGGTATGCCCCCTAAACCTACAGGTGCTTGGTGGTTAAGGTTTTTTTATTCTCCAAGAGATGAAAAAGTAAAATTTGAATTTATAAGGGCTGAAGTTTAATGCGAGTATGACCTTGCGAGTATGACCTTATGGAAAGAATTTTAAAAAAATTAACAGAAAAAGAAATGCAAAAAAGAGATAAGCAATGCGAATATGACCTTGCAAAAGAACCTTGTCCTTTATGTTCACAAAAAGAAATAAATCTAGGTTATGAAACCTTAAAGAGTCTTACAAAGAGCGATTTAATAAAGATAATTCAAGCAAAGAACGATTTGCTGGTTCAGTATGTTGATTGGGTTAATGAATTAAAAAGCGAGAAAGAGAGAGAATCAAAGTAACTGGAGTCTATTACCCAATAGCCCTATTACCGCCCTCAGAGATTCTCTTGGTAGTTATTTCTAACTTCTCTTTCTCTTTCCCGCCACTCTTGTTCCCTTTGTGTGAGGGCAGATAAGTGTTTTAATTCTTGACCTACCCTCGTTTACTAAGGAGACAAAATTATGAACACAAAAAATGTTCACACTCTGTTTCCTCAATTATACTATCTTTCTTCAAATAGTTCCCAGAAATTAAGACCTGTCAATTGCACAATCTTCCTTTGGTCATTTGACCTTGGAGACCTTGTCTCTGCAATCCATCTATTGATAGTTCTTCTTGTACATCCTAACAACTCCGCTATATCACTTTTTGATAACGGACTTGCATCAATCCACTCAGACAGGATTTCACCTTTTATTTTCACTTTGGGTCTCTCCCATCTTTTAGTTCTTTTTACTATTTTTCCCATATTGCTTGACAAGAATAACATCTTGATTCTTAGATACATTTTTATTATAAACTTCGTTACTACATTCATCACACATTTTTCTCCTTGTTCCATACTTGTAGGGTGCAGGTATGTCGTAATAAACATCTAAGCATTTTATACATACGAAATGCTTTGTGTCTTTTTTGACATATTTGTTAAATAATTTCCAATACTCTTTGCAATGGTCTTTCCCTGCAGGACTATCTTTAATCCAATAATCCAACCTTTTTTTATGAGGTCTAGAGATACCCATAGGTATATATTACTATATATAGAGTAAATTTTACTGCAAATTAACATATATCAATAGTTTTCCCACAAGTCTGTCTTTTTTCCTGTTTCCTTATCTAATAGTCTAATATTTCCATAATGGTCTGCTATCTCGTAAGATATATCAAGTACGACAAATTGCTCTTTGTCCCTATCCCAGACATAACCATTAGCAATCCTGTCCCATACTGCCCCTCTATCTCTCAACTCAGGCATCCTTTCCCATTGCTCATTAGATTTTCTTCGATATGTTAAATCCAACTTTGTTGTGAAGTGCCTTACCTTTGGTGGGCATATTGTGTATCTGAAGTCCTCTCCAAGATTTAACCCTGTTGCAACATCCTGTATCCCAACCTTTTGGGAATCATTCCAATTCCATTTGATGTTATTGCTCATAAAACTCACTCTCTAGTTTTTCATAGTTTTTATACATAGCAAGTGTATACATATCTGTTGGGGTATGAGGATTTTTCATATAGTCTAGAAATTGTTGTTTCTTTATTGTTATAATCGCACTTCCTGATAATCTTACAGATTCTCCCATACATCCTTTCTTATACCAATAATCAAAATCTTCTTTGTATATCTCTAACCTTAATTCCTTTTTTCGTTTTTTATTCACAATCCCACCTTTTGTTCTTTTTAATATCTCCGCCATATAAGTCCTTATGTTTCCTAGCCATTACCAAGGATGGGGACTTGTAGGTTTCTTTTCCGTTTCTATAAACATAAAACAAAGTTCCATTGCTCATTATTTTCCCTCTGTTCCTTTAGTCCTATGCGGAAAACCATCATCATCATAAGTCCAACACTTATTCTTGACAACTCCCCCATTAGATTTTTTGTAATCTATAGCCATTGATAGGGATGTGGTTTTATATATCTCTTTCCCATCTTTTTCAACTTTATAAAATTTAACCATTATCTTCTCTCCTTATTATGTTTTGCAGGTTATCTCTTATAAACATTTGATAACCCTCTATTATCTTGTTCTTGTCAGAAATAATCTCATTCAGTCTGACAATCTTCATTTCTTTTTCTGTTAATTGGAGTTTTTTTGACTCCAAGGAAAACCTTAAAGATTCTATTTGTTGTTCTTCAGTCATCTTCCAATATATGCTTTACTGCAATACTCCCATCAGTTTCTTCTTCAACAATCTGCAGGACTGCTATACATTCGTTCAACTTTTTATTCAGGTCAAGTATCAATAGATTCTTTTCGTGAATTGCCCTGTTGAGGTCAAAATTCTCTAATTGCTCTGACTCAAATCCCTCTGCGATTGTAGATACATTCTTATCGTAACCCTTAAAGAACTCATATTGCAAAAAGTTCCCTACCAGGCTCAATACCAATACCCACCATAACCACCATTCTCCATACCAAGTTAATTTAAAGTTACCTATCATATCTAACCTCTCTTATATCTATTTCTACACTAGCATCATCACAATCGATATTATGTTCTCTTGCTAGTTCATCCTTGATACTCCACTCAATATCTTCCATAGGGGTATCATCGTATTGGATGTGTTCTTTGTCTATTTTCACAACCACCTCAAAATGTCTTTCTTTACTTTTCATTCTTTATTTTCTTCTCCTGTATTTTTTAAAATATTCCATATAAAACTCACATCTATCTTTTGTTTCATTATCTTCAAATTCACAATCCCAATACATAACATAAAAGAGTCCTTTCAAATCTTCCTCATCTTTTGTTGGGGGCGGAAAAATATTTCCCACCCCTCTATTGACTTTGTTATAAAAGCGGATTGCTTTTCCAATCATATCCTTATGCCCTTGTCTCCATCCCCACTTTCTCATCTTTTCTTCTCCCCAAAGAAACCATCAATCAACCAACTTGCTTGTTGTATGGTTAAGTTTTCCAGAGATGATTCAAACTCTTGTTTTAGGTACTGATTTAACCTGTCTGTGCTTATGTTTCTGTAATTGCAACATTTCAAAACCAATTCTTTTTGTTTTTGTGATGCTTTTAAGCCAGGGTTTTTGTAAGTAGTGTTTTTTACTATGTTTGGAAACTCCTCAAACTTATCAACCTCTACTGCACCCATATTCTCCAATATCTCATCAACAACAGGCGGTAAATCTTTACTTGACACTAAATCTATTTCATTTACATTAATGTCTCCTTTTTCTCTGTCCTCTATATCATAAGGCTTTGTTTTGACCATCTTGTTCCAATGGTCTACTCCATCCTGAAATTTCTTTCTTCCTTTTTCAAGTGTTTGCTTTTCTATAAAAGCCTTGTTCAAGTGCATCCTCGTATCATTCTTATCGATGTTCGGATTCAATGCGACCATTTTCTTATGGTACTCTTTTTTGACATTATCCAACCAACCATCAATCGTTTCGGTTGCATTTAACTCCTCTACTTCCTTTAGAGTTTCTTCCTCAATAAGGTCTTGTGGTGTGTTCTCTATCGGGTCTGGTAAATCAAACTCCTCTTGTTTCTCTACCTTTGTAGGTGCTTTTGTTTGTGTGTTGTTTCTTCGACCTAGTGCGATTTGCATTTCCTCACGACTAGGTCTTTGTGCTTTTGGGTCTTGATACCTCGAATTGGCGATTGCTCTGCCTATTGCAGATGTTTCACTTGTTTCCATCCAATTTGTTTTTGTTGCACCACTATCCTTGCCTTTCCAATCCATAGCAAGTCCTGTTGCGACAGGTTTTTCATCTTCTTTATTTTCGTAAAGATATGCCTTAACCATTATCATTGCCCCATCCATCAACACATTGACAACCTCTGTGTCAATTCTTCCGTTAGGACATTTTGCCCAAAACCTCTTGAGCCTGTCCTCTACCATTTCATAGTTTTGTAACTTAAAATTCATCTATATTCTCCTTAATTTAAAATTCCTGACAACCTGACTATCGTGCAGACAATCATTGTCTTTATCCCTAGGTCTAAATACCTACCAATCAACAATCCCAAAGAAAAACTTTGTGCTGTCATCCCACAACTCTGCCTTGTTGTTTTTTACCATTGGGTATAAACAACTTATCATTTGGTATTCCTGTAAATTTTTGAATCCTTGACCTTATAGGCAAACTTGGGGATTTACCCTCTCTGTATTGGTAAAAACTTGCCCTGTGTATCCTTATTGCCTGACAAAAGTCTTGGATTGACAAATTGTTTTCTGCACAAAATTCGTATATCAAACCTATATTGACATAAACACTCGGTACAGAATATTTTTGAAATTCTATTGCTTTTTCCATATTACTCTCCTTTAATTAAAATTTAAATCATCTCCGAAAATCTCAAACTTCTTCATATAGAGTCTGTAGTATTCATCCTCATCCAAAGTGTATTGAGTCTTTCCTTGCTTGATTTTCTTTGTTGTGATAGTCCAACCATACTTGTTCCGTAGGTCTCCTATCCTTGCACCATATCTTGCGATATACATAAGCATAAAGTCCCCTGTGAAAAGGACTCCATTGCTTTCTACAAACCTTTTTAGTATCTTCCAACATTGGGAGTTCTTTTTAGGCATTTTTGGGTCATTGTGCAACACCTCTCTATGCGGTCTTATAGATTCCCTCATCGGCTTTGTAGCATCAAATAATGTTGAATAAAATTCACTTTCACTATTTAACATTCCCTACTCCCTGTAAAATCTTCCGCCAATTTGACCATATCCAATTGACTCTTGACTATATTTACCGCATAGCCCAATCCATCAATGTATCCTAAAATATGTCCCTTGTCCTCACTTTCCAAATCAGGATATTTTTCATAGGTTGAAAGTTTTTCCTGTTCTGTGGTTTGTGCATCCGTTAGTACCTTTAAAAGCATTTCTAACGATGTCTTTAAAATGTTTTGCATCTTTTTCGTCTCCTACCCTTTCGGGATTTTTTTATTATTGTTGTATGAATTTTTGGTTTATCCGTACAACAATAGTCATCTTAGCACAGGTATTGCTATTTTTGAAATCGAAATGGTCTTTTTCAGAAAAGCAGGGGGAGATTGCATCTCTCTCCCCCATACCCCCTCTCTCTAGAGAGTTTTATAATAAATAAAACCCTACTCTCTCCCCCCTTTATATATCCCCCCTCTCTCTCCCCTTTAAAGTTTAATGTTTTTCTTTTCTAGATAATCGTTAAATGCATTTTCTAGTCTTTTTGTAAACTTTTTTAAACTTTCTTTTTTCTTTTTCTTCATTCTTTAGTCTCCTTGATTTTTATGACTTATCTGTCAGTATTTTGATTTCCCCTTGGTTTGCTTGAAAAAAAACAATGCGAAGTTGACCTCTTGCGACCTAAACCTTACAATCGGTGCGACCTGTTGCTCTATGCCCCATTTCTCTCCAGGGGAAAATCATAATTTCAATAGTGCGGGGTTTACCTTGCGAGTGCGACCTTGACCTTGAGACCAATTTCAACACGAACAAGACCTTTAATAAAATCATCTCCTTTAATTCCTTTGGGGGGTCTTATGTTAGTTGCAGTATTTCCACCTTTCGGATTTCCTACTGCTTTTCCATTCTCCGCCTGTTTTTCTCATTGCAGGTATTTGCATAGCAAACCTAACTGCCCCATTAGGAAATAAAATTATCTTCAGGTGTAACCCTGAAATTAAAAACCTGTCAGGGTCGGCAAAACCGCCCTGCAGGTTTCAAACTTAATATTCGTATACTCCGTTATCCTCATCGTTCAACCAATCGGATTCTAGGTAGAAATAAAAATCTTCTTCCCACTCATCCCTTTTGTCTTGATTGTCTCCAAACAATTGATAAGAGACTTTATTTAGATACTCCCAGGCACAATGAAAAGAATTAAATTCTTTATAGCCATTTCTGTATCTCAAATCCCTAAAACATCTGTTGTTCGCCCAATCCACAATAATATACCTGTTGTATTTTTGGTCATAACTTTCCATAAATCTATCTCCTTGCCCTTTCGGGTCTTTTTAAATTGATAATTGCGGTTTCTACCTTGCGGTTTCTACCTTGTAATTAAAACCCTGACAGGGTCGGATTTCTCCGCCCTGCAGGGTTAAAACTACTTCCTGTTGGGGTCGTAGCAGGGTGTCACTTGGTTATGCTTTTCAAGTGAATAAATCACTTCAAGCAATTCCCATTTGCGACAGGAACAATATTTGTTCCAAATCACCTCGTAGTCGTTTTGTGGGTTTTTGTACTTTTTGTAAGACTCCATAAATTTATCTCCTTACCCTTTCGGGATTTTAAATTAAAAACCTGGACAGGTTGCTCTCACAACCTGCAGGTTTCAAACTTTTATCAACCCTCACAATCCTCATCGCAACAATCGATATATCCACATTCTGGACAGGCATCGGGGTCTGGCGGGTCTGTGTCTATCTCAACACTTCCCATAACAACCTTGCCCTCATCGTAATAACACTCAATCTCAGAATCAAATTCGTGATAAGTGATATACGACTTTTTGCCCTCTTTTACTTCCTGGACAAAATCAGGGTCTGCAACCTCTACAGGCACACATCCCAAAATTCCCGCATCCACTCCGTAAATTTCTCCGTTATTTCCGCAATAACTTCCATCTCCGTGAGCAGTACCTGATACAAATAACTCGTAACCCCTAAAGTCAAAAACAACCCCATTGCGGTTTGTCTCTCTTTCCTTTTTGTGTAAGGCATCGCAGAAATCACTCCAAATCGAGTTATCTGTATCCGCCTTGTCCCTTTTGCTATATTGAATATAACAGGGGTCGGAAATTAGGTACTTGCCTTTCGGTAAATAGCCCTCTCTTAATGTTTCCATAAATTTATCTCCTTGCCTATTTCTAGGTCTTTTATTAAAATAAGCCTGTCAGGTTGCTCTCACAACCTGCAGGGTTAATTTATTCATAATCCTCATACTACCATCCCTCTTCCTCATATAGAGAATCACATATTTCAGCCCAATCAATGTGGTGGCTTTCAATGTGGAGTGTTTCCTCAACATAGCCCCCGCTAAATTCGTGAAAAAATTCGATTATGTATTCTTTTAGAATCTTGTCATTTTCTCCAATACTGCAGGTGGGTTTGTCGTAGTGGTACATCTCTTGGAAACTCTCTAATATGCTTGGTGTTTCGTTGATATGTAAGGCAGTTAGCCAAGTCTCCCAATTTGTCCATCCGTTGTATGTGTTATCGCTCATAAATCTATCTCCTTACCTCTTGCGAGTATGACCTTGCGGTCTTACCCTTGCGAGGTTGCCCTTTACGGGTCTTAAAATTAACCCTGACAGGGCGGGGTTGCCCCCTAACCCTGCAAGATTAACTATTTAGGATTTATTATTGAAAGTTGCCTATTTCTTATCAATCGCCAAAATTTCTTCTTCCAATCTCCTACACTCAATTAAGTATGTCCATTTCTCCTCTCTTTCTTTCAACCAAAGGTCTTTATAAAACATACATCTTTTTTGCAATTTTTCGTAACTCATAAATCTATCTCCTTGATTTTTTGGTCTTGTCTGACACTTAAAATTAACCCTGACAGGGCGAGGTTGCCCTCTAACCCTGCGGGATTAATTCATAACTTTATCTCCTTGCCTAGTGGAACTTGTCCCTTACCATCCTGGTTACTTCGGTCTGACTTCTAGATTAGCCCCTTTTCCCCTGGGAATCACTCAGGTTAATTACTCCCTATGATTGACTAGGTCTTAAAATTTCATAACTTTAATTAAAAACCTGGACAGGGCGGGGTTGCCCCCTAACCCTGCAGGTTTCAAACTTAATATTCTAAGATTTCTAGTTCTGGGCTATCATTTGTAACCTCATCGAGGTTATCCCATACTAGGGAATTCAAAACTTCTTCCCTGTCTGGCTTTTTTCCATAGTCCGCTATGTATTCCCTCTCGGCTCTGTCATAATCTGCCTGAGTTACATATATCGTAGTATCGTATACCGCCCTCACATCTATACTAATTTCTTCGTTCATAAATTTATCTCCTTGCCCCTTGCGGGGTTGCCCTTTTCGGGTCTTAAAATAACCCTCACCCTTGCGGGGGTTACCTTGCGAGTCTTACCTTGGGGGGCGGTTTCCCGCCCCTTGCGGTCTTAATCTACCCATCCCCTAATCTTGGCTTTTTTGCCTTTTTTGGTTTTGGTGTAAATTATCATATTTTTACCTAATAAAACCCTCATAAAT
>CEUI01008768.1_pt1 | contig 11138 bp, 21 predicted proteins | sample 531411 | NCBI WGS metagenome assembly CEUI01 (sample SAMEA2622841, study PRJEB7988) | marine metagenome | isolation source: saline water (ENVO:00002010), including
GTTGATGTGACCCATTGCATGTTCATACTCTTCCTCGTTTATCGCTCCAAGTATCTGATTCCATTTGGTGCACCTACTCAAATCTTCAATGAATGCTTTGCACATTCTATTATCGATCTTCAACGTTGTCGTCCTCCAATGCTTGTGTGGGCTTTGATGTTTTGTTCTGCATATACATGATATAAGAAATCTCCTGTGACTTCCAATTTGAAAGCTAGTTTGTTTACTATATCTCTTGGTATCTCTACTCCGATATATGCTGCACCACTATGATTTACTGTAGGTAATGTGACGTCAATAACTTGATAGTTATCTTTCTTCACTAGCCAAGAATGTGCCATAGCGATATATGGTGATTCTTTTGCTATGACATATCCTTCATAGTAGTAGTGCTCTCCTGTAATGTCTGCGTGGAAACAATTTTGGTAACAATGCTTTGGTATGCAACGATATCGTTCTATAAGCTTCTTTGATGTTATCAAATCGACATCTCTGAATACCTTTGAATGGTGTACGAACCATCTGTATGCATCTTGTGAGTCATGTGCTCTCAGTAATTGTTCTACTGTTGGATATAAAGGCATATCAAGGAGCTCTTCGACCTCTTGTAGTTGTCTATTCAAGGCCATTGTTTTAGACCTCCCTTCATGCCTTTGACCATATTTGCTAACTTGTCACTCCAGGTTTGTGTGAATACATCATCCATTTCTACCCATTTGGCTCCATAGTAGACATTGATTTGCATACTATTTTCATCGTTTGGTACGACTTGAACCTTTAATGGAACTTTTGGTGGTGCTGTCATGTTTTCGTCTAAGAAGTCTTCTGCCATGATAAATCCAGTTTCGATTCGAGTCTCTAATAACATCTGTTCTGTTACCAGGCTAGATGTTATATAAAAGTACTCTTGGTCTTCTTCGATTCTCATGTCGACAAAGTCTTGACCATATATCTTGGTCATGTTCTCTGTTAGTTTTTCTTTGATGTTACTGTTCATTGTCCTACAATCCTTATGTGATAAAGTTTCTCATACACGTGGTATGGCATCTCTTTACTTGCACACATACGTCTTATTGTGGTTGCATCGGTAATACCTGCTTGTTTACATAATCGACCTTTATCGCTTGGCCATCCATTCTTCCATTCTCTTAGTAATGCCCTGACGGCCTTCTGCAAGTCTGTTAATCTTGTGCCAGGTCGATACGTCGGGTATTCTTTAGGAAGTGGTACGACATAGGCTGAAGGGTTACCACATCTATTGCACTTAATAGGTATGTTCTCTATCCAACCATATTCGATATCCGCTCGATCATGTTCAAGGTATTCACATTTCCTGTCAATACAAAACACATCTCGTTTCTCGTTCGGCGTCGTGGTTTCATTCATAGTCATTAAATAATATATAGTTACATCATATATAAATTTTTTTCTACAAATGCCATTAGGATTAGGGGGGAGCACATTTTGGAAGTTTTTAGGTACAGCCATTGTATTGTAGCGGACCAGTTGCCCACATGGGAGCCAATGGATTACATTGTCGGAACTGCGGCAAAGACCAGACCAGGAGCAACGCTCAGTAAAAAAAAGGACGGATACCGTCAGTATGTGAACTGAACGGATATTTTTGGATCGTTGTGACCGAATCTTTCTGGATACCACCATTGCTCGTGATCTTCCATACAGACCACGTCAGACAAATGTTCCTGTCTGAAGTTTTCTGATGCTGTGTGACCACCTTGTTCTCTGAGATTACTTTTCGTGAAGCGTCGGATCATCTTGACGATCTCCTCTACTTTCTCGATTGGAAACTCATCGCTTGGGAATGAGATTACAATGGTTGTCTTTCTCATATTGGTCATTCTTCATCGGTCCTGAAGAGTAATAGATACTCTCCTAAGTTGGTGAACACGTGTGCTCTCTGTCTTAGACTGCCTACCTCGGACTGTGAGAAATGTTTGCCCATTGCGACCAATTCTTCTCCATATAGTTTCGCAAACAGGTTGAGATTGCGTTGCATATCTGGTGATAGACCTTGACCGAATCGACGTTTCGTATACTCTCTCAAGTTGTTTGGAGTGGCTGGTTTGCCAAACATTATACTAGCTCCTCCATGAACTGAATCATCTTATCAAGTTCTTCTTGGTCATCTTTCTTTCCGACATATTCATTTCTGATACGTCTGAGTACTGTTGACCAGTGACCGGACTTGATATGTTCGACCCAGTATGGCATGCCTGTGTCTGCATTGATTGTTGGTGTGTTACTTTGTGGTGACCATTGAAGACTATCTTGTGTCTTCTCTGGTTCTTCTGCTGTGTGAACAATAACTGGATTGTCTTGTGTGCTTTGTGGTATCTGTGATACGCCATGCACTTCTGCATCCTGTTCTGCTAACTCATCTCTGAGTTTGTCTTCTTCGTAAGGCATTGTTACCATTCCTCTCCGTCTTGATTGAACTCGTCATAGTAGAACTCTGGACCTTCTTCTCCATGATGAACCCGTTGGTGATAAGGACATACTGTCTCACCTTGCCAGGTGTCTGGTTTAACATATCCATGTTGACCACAGTAGTACGTATTCTGTCCATGTGGTTGTTCTGACACTCGACTGGTTGGGTCAATGTCATTAGGATCCATGTTAATTTCTTGGATTTTTCGTCCACAGTCTGGGCAACAAAGATCGCCTAAGGAGTCCATTGAACTTCTTAGTTTTTCGTCGTTCCAGTATTGTTCTACTAAAGCCTCGAGATTGTCGTGGTAGCATTTAGACTGCTTCGGTTCTGTGCTTTCATTCATAGTCATTAATATATATATAACTTAGTTAAATATAAAGCTTGATTCCGAACATACCAATCGAGTCAGACTAAGCCAAACAAAAGGCGAACAAGGAGCCAAGTGCGGCTTTGCTCTACGCTCGCTAAGGGTTGTTTTGTTTGAACAAATGATTTATATATCACAAAAATATATATATATTAAGAATGAAACAGACGATTACAATGAGCGATACATGGTTCGAGACGATCGAAGCATTAAGTATCGTACAAAAGGCAAAAGAAGACATAGAGTGGGACTTGCAGCACTATAAAGGCCAAGAGCTCAAGGACAGGATCTTTGAGATTGCTGATATAGAGCTATCAAATGCATTAGCTTCAATAACAAAGCTAATCATACGCAGTCAAGATCTGGAGCGATATAAGGCAAAATGACCGCAAAGTTTCCAGAAGCACTCAAGGTCTATACTAATGCGCTCAGACACGCATATGTCAATGTCGGAGCAATAGATAGGCAAACAGAGGATGAGAAAAAAGAAGGCTTTCATAGGCTAGACATAACAGTTATGATGCTGTCAGAATTCGGTCACGAAGTAACAGTGAACGATGACGGAACATACGTTGTCAAAGCAGGAAAGCACTTTAATCTCTCCTAAGTCTCTTTTTTTTGATCATCTCTGTACTTTTGGAAGTTTTCAAAAACTGCCCATGTATTGGAGTTGGTCATTTTTTGGTCAATAGTTGGTCTTTTTGGGGTCCGCTAGGGTACCAACTTGATCCACACTTGGAGTATATTTTTGACCGTACAGACAGAGAGAGGGAGAGAGAGATGCGAATCAGCGTGGAAGTCTCTAGACCTGCGCATGTACTGGAGTGGACCAGCCCGGAAATTTTGGAAGCATAAAAAGAGCACGCATGTAGCGGAGTTGGAGCACTCTTGGAGCACGGTGCGGCTTACGGCTTGGTCAGTAGGTGGTCCTACCTGGCTCAGTAAAAAAAAAAAGTAGCTCTATTGAGCTTTCTTTGATGCTTTTGGCATTTTTGCTCTATAATAGAACTTATTGCCACTTTTGACACGCTCGATCTTATCTTGTTCCATTAGCTTGTGAAGTGTCTTGTTCACAAATGGATTGCTTTTGTTCAAGTTTGTTACAAAATCTTTCTGAGTGAACCATGTTGCTGGTTGTTGCTTAAAAACTGCACTCATAATGCTTATGATGCTGTCTTCGCTCTCAGTGATCTCTTTGGAACCGACTTGCTCAAATTTGCTCAAGATGTTCTTGTTAGTCATTAATATAACTACGCACTCGCTATATATAAAGATTTTCCTATTTGCACGCGTAGTATTTGGCGGGAACTATACTATATAAAGATTTTGGAGCTGTTCTGTCCTAAAGTGGAGCTGCGAAAGGTAGGGGAACCTACCTGGAGCAGGCCAGGAGTTTTGGAAGTGCGACAAAAGAGCCATGTAGGAGCGCCCCAGGAGCGGAAGGATGCCTGCGGCTCGATGTAGGAGCAATGGAGGAGCAATGCGCCGGGCCGTGGAAGTGTGCGGCTTCGTTCATGTACGGCTCCGCTCGGGTTTTGGAATTTTTTTTGACCTGTTCTGTATGTGGTCCGCGGCTTGCCTACCATTGGCTTTATATACGGGGTATATAAACATTGCCTGGAAAACCTTATATACTGGTCGGCTGCGAGGCCGTACTTAAAGGTGTTGGTTTTGCTGACTTAGAAAAATTCTGAAAAAAAAAAATAAAAAAATAAAAAAGAAAGGGGAGGCGCCCCTAAGCTCTGATATAGAACTTAGTGCGACCTACTGTTTTAAAAGTAATGAATTTCTCTTCTACAAGAGATCTCAAAATTTTATTTATATATGGATTGCTTTTTTGCAAACCAGATACAAACATTTTTTGAGTGAAATATTTTTGAGAATATTTCTCAAATATTTCTTTCATTTCTTTTCTAGTTTCTGAGCTTTCTTCAATGTGAGTCAAGCCTACATTTTCGAAGCTCTTTGTTGTTTTACTTGTCATTAATATCTATACCACAGCGAAGTATATAAAACTTTCACTCATATATATAATTACATACAGAGTTATATACTAGCGCACCAAACTGCTGGTATATAAACCGCATCTATATAGAGATCGGGGCGGACTTAGTGAATTTTAAAAAAAAAATTTCTTCTAAAAAATAATTTTGCTTCTATTCTATACCACTTTGGAGTATATTAATCTTTGGTTCGGCTCCCCCTTTATATAACCGCAAACCTTATATACTCTACTTGGCCCGGGAGCCTGGCCTACCAAACTGCGGCTGCACTCGGCCGTACCTCCAGGCCCGACTTAAAAAATAAAAAAAAAGAAAAAGAAAGCTTAGATTTTGTTCCAAGCTGGGTGGATTTGATTGATCATTATTTTCTCAATCTCTTCTCTGTTTTCGATTTCGCCGAAGAAGATTTCGACTTGTTTGCCGTTACTTCTTGCTTCAACGATTTTTGCGTTTACTGCTACGTTTGTTCTTCTGCCATTGATGCCGAAGTTTGCTGGGCAAATGTTGCCGTAGCCGTCGTTGATACGTCTTTGAATGTTCATAGTTTGGCCGACATATTCGATGCCACCGTCGACTACTATGACGTAAACGCCTGCTTTTTTCCACTCATTTTGAACTCTGAAGTTTGCTGTTTCGTGGCCGCTGACTTCTTTGTTTTCGTTCCAGTGGATTTGAATTTTTCTCATGATATCTATACCACTCCGGAGTATATAAGCTTTGACAACCGTGCCTACCTTTCAAACGGTTTATATACCCATAATTTCCGAAATCTTAGAACTGGGCCAAAAAAAAAAAAAGGGAACTCCCCCTATTGTCTGAATTGAGGGAGTATTTTGGTTTGACCGCTTAGGAGGACTTCGCGTTCCTCTTGGGCGATCTGGTCGGCTAGCTCTAATAGGTAGTTGGCTATCAATTCTAGGCGTCGACCATCTTTCCTAAGTCGGGACATGCCAGAGGCGTTCTGATAGTCTTTGGCCATCTTGCGAACCTCTAAGGCGTAGTCCTCGAGTGGGATTGTGCTTACCATACTATACTATACGCGCATCGGGTTAATAAATCCTTGGTCCGATTATTTGGGGGGAAATGTTTATAACGTACGGCCGCGTACTATAATCATGTCAAAACAAAGCCAAGCAGCTTACATAAAACATATACAGGAAATATTATCCTACAATAATATTCCTGTTCCTACAAAAAAACAACTTGAGGCCGTCCTAAACATAGTTTATGTTGACCTTGACGTTGAAAATGTTGAGTTAAAACAACTCAACTAACTCCTTTTTTTTTTAAAAAAAATAAAGTCCCCCAAAGGTCTCACGCCCATTGCCTTCTAGAGGTTATCACGTGAGCACCCTTAGGCGAAGCCTCCCGTCGAAGGTCTTCACTACTCCCTCGTTTTTGAGGGGGACTTATCCGGTCTTAGTTCGGGGCTTTCAGTCGATAGGCCTTCCACTTCGGTCTTCCCGTTAGTGGCCCGATGCCCTAAGCCTTCCGAAAAGGGGCCTGAGGCCTTCACCATCCAGGCATTACACATAAACCTTTTCTAATATCTATACCACTTAGGAGAATATAAACATTTCCCACCTAACTCTACCTCTCTTAGGGGTGAAAGATTTAATAAGAAGATATGGGATTATAATATTAATGACTGACAAATCAGACAACGGATTGATTAAGAAATTCGAGAAAATCGGAAGTACAGAAATCCATGAAGATGGAGAACTAGAAACTACTATCTTGAGTATCTTCCAATCCTATCCAAACAATTACTACACCCAACCGGACTTAGTAAAAGGTTTAGGAAAGAGTAATCCTTTCGTAAACAAAATACTAAGAAGACTGGTTAGTAATGGAAAACTTAGTAGAGTTAAGAACGGTAATAAATTCTACTACAAATTGGTCCAATAGGACCTTCCCTTTTTTTTTTACTCCAAACTGCGGCCCTGAAGATTCCTATCACCCCCTATGATAAGACCTATACATTGGGCTGATAATAATTATCATTGGGCCCGATAAGAATTAGATTGGTGGGTGAAGATTATTCGCATTGGGTGGTCTAGACCTTTGATTGGTGGGTGATAAAAATTATCAATGGACGTGATAAGACCTAGACTGGGCCATGACAATAATTGTCAATGGACATGATAAATCTCCTCAATGGGCCTGACAATTCTTATCACCCCACATGATAATTCCTAGATTGGGACATGATAATAATCTTCATTGGTTGGCTAAGGTTTAGATTGGTGGTTGACAATTATCTTCAGTGGGAGTATGAGATTTATCATTGGGGTCGCGAATTATTATCAGTGGGACGTATAAATCCTAGATTGGGGGTTGATAATAATTATCACTCGAACAGTTTTTTTCCATCGCCCCATATGTATTAGGTCCTAAATTCAAAATATGTTTGCGATTTCTCAAAATCCGCGTAATTCTAGAGACCCGGGGGGGTGGGGGGTACCCCCTAAATTCAAATATTTTAGACTTTTTAATAGCTTTGATGTATACCGGAAAAAGAACTGTATTTATAAATGATACGCATTGCGGAAGTCATTATGCTTTAAAGTCTCCAAAAGCAGAGACTAACGGCCAATCATCTGGAATGACTAAAGATCAAGAACAAATTTGGGAACATTGGGCAGAATGCGCAAAGGCTTGGAAAAATCCAGATTGTATGGTATTTAATGGAGATTTAATTGATGGAGCAGGTAAAGCAGATAGAGGCTCTTCTGTATGGACACCTGATTTAGATGAGCAAAGTATTGATTTTAAAGAATGCATGAAAAAGTGGGGTAAGGCAAAAGTCTTATACGCTATCACAGGTACTCCGTATCACGTTAAAAGTGATGCGATGCATGTCGAGGAGATTATTGCAAGGGATATGGGTGCTGTAAAAGATAACGGTAAGTACGCCTCCCAATTTAAATTAATTAACTTAGCACCAGATAAAACCTTAAATACAGAGAATGAAAGAATTGTTCATGTAACGCATCATATGGGTAGTACTTCCTCATGGCAATATAGAGGGTCAGCTCCTTCTCGTGCTATGGCAATGTTAATGCTTAATGAATCACATTTCTTAGAAAGAAACAGAAAAATCTTTGGTATTGTAAGAGCTCATGTTCATCATTATTGGCAAGAGAAATCAGCCAGTAGACTTATGCAAGTATTACCTTGTTGGCAATTACCAACTAACTTTATGCTTAAAGTAATGCCTGAAACACCATCAGATATTGGATGTGTAAGATTCACATTTCATAATGATGGTACATGGGAAGATGAATACAGACCTTTACCAGTTAAATTAACTCGTCCAAAGGTGCATCAAGCATGAAAGGAAAAGTTACTGCAAATGACAAACCTATTTTTGTAGAATATTGCCCTTCTAATGTAAATCCTAATATTGGATTTAAAGATAAAGTCTATGAGTCCGTTGAACAATTGAACAAAGAAACCAATGGACCCGTTACTGCTGCAATGGTGCGCGAACATACCGGACTGGGTAAAACAGCGATCCAAAAACACCTCAATACTTTGGTTAAAGAGGGTCTATTGAACCAACGATTCGGTAAGTTTAAATTCGGTTCAAGCACCAGTATATGTGGCTGTTATGAACCAAATAAGTGAATTAATTGAATGGGAAAAAATAATACCAGACGGATTACCAGGTGGACCTCCAGATGATCACGAAGAAATCGAAGACTACGAAGAAGAAGAAGAAGAATGGGAAGACGAATAAATTCAAATTATGGCATTTTGATATTTCTAAAACAACCAAAGAAGATATAGAAAAGCAAATAAATGCCGTGTTGAACGGAGTAAAGGATCCCGAATTAGAATTAACGGTTGATCGTGACGATACGTCAGTAATTATATACGTGGTGTATCGAGATGAAAGTTAAATGTAACTGCAATTGCCATAACAGTAAACAGTTTGTCATAGCTTGTATAGATTGTTATCTAAAGCATGTAAACAAACAAGCAGATTGAATTTTACTCTTTTATTCTTTTTAGCATGGGCAATAGTTTTTATTGCTGTATTTGGTATGATATCTCCAGTTTTTGGACTTGATCATTACGAAACAACAAGACATTTATGGAAAACAAATCCTACAACTTGTATAATGGAACCACATCCTGATTTACAAACTAAGTTTTATGCTGAATATTTAAAATACACATATGATTCAATTTTATATTGGGATTGGGAAATGAGAACATTTACTGAAGGTAATTGGTATCTTCCTATGCAATTGCATTTATATGAAGAACATCATTATAAAGATGTTCGTGATTATCCTCAATGTAATATTTTTATAGAATTTGATAAAGCCAATACTGGGCAACACGGTATAAAAGATAGTGCTTTAGGTTGGGCTGCATATGATCATTCACATTCTAAACACCCATATGCATATATTATGGTTTACACTCACGCACTTGAAGAAACAGGTAAAGTATCATTATGCATAGGTTGTACTGAAAAACAAGAAGCAGAAATAGCATTTTCAGATGAATTAAAAGAATTACCCGAAAATGCAATTAAACGAATCATTAGACACGAATTTGGTCATGCTTTAGGATTAGGACATTATATTGAAGATAAAGATAAAACTAACAATCTTGAGAGTTTAATGTACCCGGTTATGAATCCATTTGGCGAAAATGATATATGGATTGAAAAGATTGATAAAATAATTTTAAGAGAAATGTATACTGCTGATGGTTTTGGTGGATTAGAAGGATATGTGCCAAAGTATTTCCAACTACATGTGTCCGGGCAAAAATAAGTAACGCTCATTGTATATGTAGCTATGGTGAATATTGATTGCGACCGTTGTGGTCATCTTATGGAAAATATTCAAGTTTGTCATCAACGTTGCCCAAATTGCGGCAATGAGCTCACCTGCAGCGATGCCTGAGAGAGATAGAGAGAGAAATGAATGAATACGAATGCCAGATAACTAAGGTTGTTGATGGTGATACAGTAGATTGTTTAATTAATTTAGGATTTAATGTAATTATTAGACAACGAGTTAGAATGTACGGTATTAATACTCCTGAAAGCCGCACTCGAGACCTTGAAGAAAAAGAAAAAGGGCTAGCTGCTAAAGAACGATTAGAGCAAATATTTGAATCTGCAAATAATCATTGTTTAATAAAATCATATGGGGTAGGCAAATTTGGCAGGTGTTTAGGTGAATTTTTTGTTAACGGTATTAGTGCAAATCGCACATTAATTGAAGAAGGACACGCCAAAGAATACTATGGTGGAAAGCGGTAGCCCTCAAGGATTATGTACCTAGTGACTGGAGAAATAGTGTGTTAGATGGCTAGAGTTGAATATGGTAGACACAAAAGAGTAGCTACTACCGCTGATGATAGTACATCAGATATCCAGCCACAGAGAGATTGGAACGGAGATTCGCATAACCAAACTGGTCTTTTAGGGTTTGACGGTAGTGCTTTAACTATTGCTAGCGATGCTGTAGTTCCCGCTGATACCTGTATAATTGTAACTTCTGAATCAGGTACTTCAGATAATTTAGCCACAATAACTAATACTAACACACAAGAAAATGATTGGCTTGTAATTTATTCTACATCTGGTCATACAATTACACTTAAACATGGTACTGGTAATATTTATACTTTAGCAACTGCAGACAAAGCTTTATCTGCTACTGTTGCGACAACTTTATTCCGTCGTGGAACAAATTGGTATGAATTTGGAGGCGGGGCTGGAGGAGGAACTCCTGATGATAATTCTGTAACAACTGCAAAGATTGTTGACTTAAATGTAACTACTGCTAAATTAGCAAACAATTCAGTTACCGGTGCTAAAATTGCTTTAGGTTCTGACGCACAAGGTGATATTATGTATTACAATGGAACTGATTATGTAAGATTGCCGAAAGGAACTGCAGGCCAACAATTACAAATTAATAGTGGCGCTACTGCTCCTGAATGGGCTACTGTAGGAGGAGGAGGCGCACACACAACACAAGATTGGACAGTTCAAAGTTCTGCTCCAAGTGATCCATCTACAGATACAGCAGTCATGTATGTGAAAGATATAGATTCAAATAATGAAGGTTTATTTATTAAAATGAAAAAGAATGGTTCTGTTTCAGAGGTGCAAATAGGATAATGGTAGAATATCTTTCAGGTGGTAGAATACAAGGAAGTTCTACACTAATAACAAGTCCTCCAGCTACGAGTTGGAAAGAATTAGCAAGAGCTTCTTTATCTTCTGCTGGTGACATTATTAATAGTGGTACATTTACAGCTAAAGATAATATTATGGTTTTAC
>CEUI01062446.1_pt1 | contig 11130 bp, 7 predicted proteins | sample 531411 | NCBI WGS metagenome assembly CEUI01 (sample SAMEA2622841, study PRJEB7988) | marine metagenome | isolation source: saline water (ENVO:00002010), including
TCTACATCAAGCTCTTTCATCTGAACTTCAAAAGCTTGTTCGGCTTTCTTGAGCTCAAGCATCTGTTCAGGTGTAGCTTCTTGTACAGCTTTCTCAATTGCTTTAGGTGTATTAGGAACTCCCAATACATCAGCAATCATATTAGCTGCCATGCCTCCCATTGGTCCACCAAGGGCAGTACCAAGCGTAGGAGCTACTGCACCTACTATATTTTTTAACATTGCTTTCATGCTTCTTCCTCTTCTTTGTATATTACTGCCATTAAATCTTCAAACATTTCTCTAAAATCGTCTAATGACATAAACGGCATGTCCTGTCTAACTTGATGTAAACAATATTGTCTATAACATTGTTCTAATTGCTCTTCTAAATACAGTATCATTATGCTTCCTTATTTTAATTTGTCAATAGCTGTTACGAAATCTTCTACTCTTACTGGTGTTTGTTCCTTCCAACGTGACTGTCCGTCCTTACCTGATCCTGTTGAGACTTGTTTAATAGCTTCATCATAGTCTTTTTCTTTTAAAGCTTTATAGGCTGAGGGAAATTTATTCATCCAACTAGTACCTAATTGAAAGTTTACTGATCCTAAAGCAATAATAAATTCAAGATTATCTATGTTTAAATCTTGGAGCTGTTGTACTGCTGCATCCCAAGCCTTTTGTGCGTCTTCTTCTAACCATTTATCTCTAATTTTTTTATCAACATTCTCGTAGACTTTATAGAGTTTACATTCTTCTTCAGTTAAAAGATGTCCAACACCACATGTAGGCTTACCTAGTGTGTCAAGGTATACATGATCTATGTTACCTTCTCTTAATTCAAGGTGTTCTAAAAAATGTTTGTACATTGTGTAGTTTTATTATTGTTCGGCACTCGACATAAAGTATAATCTTTCATCTCGATTATCTATCATTCTTTCAAGTTCTTCCATTGCAGCTTTTTCATCATTTGGATATTTATCTCTTAAATAAAAACCAACTTTATTGTTAATAAAATCTCCATATTCTTTCTGAAAAATTCCTTCTTGCATAATATGAGTAGTTGCTTGCGTTAAATCTTTTGCTTGAAGTGCTGCTCTTTTAACTCTTGTATCTCCAATTCTATAACCACTTAAACCATGTGAAAAAATTTCCACAGCATCATCAAACTCATAAACATCCCTTCCCTTTTTCTCAGCATAACTTCGTGCATAATCAAATCCATCATCGATCATCTTGTTTATATCTTCTTCACTAACACCTAATTTTTCTGCACCTGCTTCATATAATTTATATAAATTTAAACCTAGATCGGCTAATCCAGTTTTTTCTCTTATATCTACTTTGTCTCCATCAGCCATAGCATCAATTTCTTCTTGAGTAACTCCAAAATTTACTATTCCACCTTTAGATAATCCTAATGCTTTTTTACCTTCTTCAAAACCTTCTATAAAATTATCCCAAGGAGTCTCTCTAAATCCAATTGCTTCTAAAGCTCTATCTCTATCCTCGTTCATCATTTGATGTTCTTTACTGGCTGCGATATTTGCTTCTTCTGGAGTATTGTAACCTTTAATAAAACCTAATTCAATATCTACTAAGAACTTTTTCTTAGCTTCCTCTTCTGAAAAGAAGCCACCATGTCTATCATAACTTGGAACATTATAATATTTATTATCGTGTGTAATTCCTATAGAATGTACAGTTACTGGATCACCATCTATATTTTCTAAAACTGAACCACTTTCAATAGTATCTCTATGGTACTGTTGATTGAAGGTTAAAGGTTGAGTACCCTCTGCAAAGCCTTTACGATCTTCTGGGTCTTGAGCTAGGATACCTCCTAGTTCTGCATAAGTCATGTTCATATTTCTAACTTTAGCTTTATCAGGCTCTCTAGCTGCATTAGGTATATTTACTTCTAAGCCTTTTCTATATGGAGTTCTCCTTCTTTTACGTGTAGATTTTTTAGATTGTGTAGGTTCGTCTGGAAAAAGATTAAGTGTATTATCATCTATAGCTTTATCAATTTCCCTAGCTCCTGCTTTCATTTTCTTTTTAACATCAGCAGGTAGCCAAGCTGAGTAAGGTAAATTATCTACAGCTATTCCTGTAAAACCTTTTCGGTAGGCTATCGTATCTATAACATCTTGAACGGCAGGACCTGCTATTCCTTTTAGAGCAGCCGTAGGTAAACCTGATCCACGTTCTTTTTCTGTTTCAGCTCGGTGATAATAATCAGCAACGCCTAAACCTCCCCAACGTCTGAAAGCTTCAAATATTTTTTCACCATCACTTTGATTATCCCATCTTTCTTGATTTCCAGATACACCTACAGTACGTATATAGTTTCCTAATAAAGCTACCGAAGTCATAAGCATTGAAGTAGCTAAAATTTTAGGAGCAACCTTAGTTGGATAGTTTTTAGTTTCGTTTACAAATCGTTTCAGAATAGTATTATTAAATACTGTAGGATAACCTGCAAACTGGACTAATAAATTTACTGATGGGTTAGAAAACCATAAAGGTCTGTTAGCTTCTGGCGTACTAGGGTTTAGAATAATTTCTTTTGTAAAACGATTAGCTGCTCGTTGAATATCTTCTTTATAAAAGTTTTGAATATTTGATCTGTTCCTATCAAATTCATTATTTTTTAATGATCTCTTATACCATGCTAAAGTTTTATTTACATTTAAATCTAAGTCTTCTAACTGTTCTTCATAATAGCGTTGTGTTTTTCTACTAATAACTTTTTTACCAGTTTGATTATCTAATAACTTTTTAGCATTAGATTGTATTAATCTTTTTCCTGTATTAAAAGATGCTAATTGTACAGCACTTGTCCATTGAGTTAGTAATGTACTTTTAAAGAAAAAGTTTTGCATACCTTTTATTGTTGTATTTTGAAAATTTTCACCATACATACCTTCAATTCGTTCCATTACCGATTGTTCTAAAGCTAGTCCAGTTTCATAAAGTTCTTGCCATTCAGCATCTGTTAAATCGTTTCCTTTACCTTTAACTTCTTGTCTAAGTACTCCTCTCCTAAAACCTCTAATAGTTTTATCTATTGTTTTTACAGTTTCTTTAGTTAAAGCTTTAGCAATTTGACCTGCTGCATACGGCATATCTCTAGCATCTAAACGAGCCATCATTAAGATTGGCTCAGTAATACTAGATAATGTAGCTAATGGTAAGTGAGCCATTTGCTGCATTAATTTTAAACCTTCAACAGCAGTCCGTATCGTTTTATTTTTAATAACTTGAGAATCAATCCCAGTTATTTTGTTATGCATATTGGTTATTTTTTTAATAACTTCATCTGCGTCATTAGGTGACATTCCTGCCATCTTAAGTTCATCTCTAATAGGTTTTAAAAAGTTGTCATTAAAAGCTTGTAAATTTCTACCAAAAAATTCTGATCTAGTAATAGCATTAGATGCATTAATAATATAATCTTGTAAAACTTTTTCAAGATTATCTGTTTCTAAAAACGGAAGCAACTCTTCATCAGGAATTGCATGAAAAGGTCTATGTTTCGTAAAACCATAACTATCACCAACATTACCTTTTGTTTTTAATTCAAAAGGAGTCCATCTAGTTTCCAACATATTAGTAACAATAGTTCTAGCTTTTTCTTCTTGAGCACGTTTTAAATTTCCGTCTTTATAAAGGTCTAACCACACTTTAGCTACCTCAGGACCAAAAGCAGCTTCGTCTACCGTTTGTTGATCTAATAAAACAATATCAATTTCTTTTCCGGAAGCAGTTACACCCTTTTTAATTTCTCTTTCTGTAATAGGATCAGCTAATCCATGATTAATAATAATCTGTTCTAACCTATGTCTCCCCTTTTCTACTAAATCCCACTTAAATCTTCTAGGTACATAGTTAAGAACTTGTTGAAATTCAGTAAATAGACCTTCTCGTTTACCTTCTTCAAATATCTCATTTAAGATAGGACGTACTCCTTTAGCTGCTTCTCTAATCTCAGGAGTAATAGCGTCTCCGTCTAATTTTTTAATTTTAGGATTTAATAGAGTTGCGTAGAGTTGGTCATTTTCTTTTTTAGTTAATCTAGCAAAAAAGCCACTACGTTTTAAATCGTTAAGTGATCTTTCTAATCTAAATAAATAATTTCCTACTCTTCTACTACCTTTCGATCCAAAAGATTCTGCTTTTTCTCCGGCTCTCTTTTTACCAAACAAAGAAAAATCATAATCATACCTAATATAAGATAAATATTTTTCTAAAGTGGGTGCTTCCTTTGTAAGATTTAAAAGAGCTGTAGTTGGTTTACCTACAGTACTAGCAATAAATCTTTCACTTAGTTTTTGTTTAGGAGCTTTAGGATTTTTATAATCCCATGATAAATCATCAATAGCATCTTCTGCTTCTAGCTCTGCTTTCCTTGAAGCTCTTGTAGTTTTATTTGAGTGTGCTAGAATCTCAGCTTCATTAAAGTAATCAAATTCCTGTTGTAAGAATTTTGGACCACTTATTCCTCCGGCTATTAGTCCTACTGTTCCTCCTACAGTTCCTCCAAGACCGGAAGAGATACCTATTTGTGTCCAGTCAATATCTGTTTTAAGAGGATTTACATTCATGTCTGTAGACTGTGAAAGATAATCATAAGCACCTGTCCACACAGCACCTTCAGCAGCTCCATAAATAGCAGGTCTTTTCATACCTTCAATCATTCCTGCTTTTTTAGTAGCCGATGAAAGAGTTGCTTCTCCAAGGTTAGCTATTGTGTATTTTTTAAGAGCTTGTTTTGATGCTTCTCCTGCTGCTGCTCTTATGGCTGTGCTTGTACCTAAAGTAGGTATAGCAAATAGTAGTGCTAAAGCATTAGCCGGATCAGTTACCAAATCCCAACTTGCGTTTTTTGCAAACTGAAGCCACTCTCCAACACCTTCTAAGTCTGTATTATCATAAACATTTTTTAAATAGAGATAATCTTTTTTTTGTTGCTCATTCCATTTACCAGACTCTATAGCTCTAAGTGCTGCACTACCTAAATTCCAATCAGCATCTCTCATCCACTCAAAGAAATCATCATCTTCTCCGATAGAATTAGCAAACCTATTCCATGTGTTTTGAAACTCAGGTTGAGCTTCCCATTCGGTTTGACTGTATTTATTGGAAGGTTGGGAAGGATAGACTGTATCATCATATAATGAAAAGGTAGGAACTTCTTCTGTTTGATCATTCACTAAGGGACTACTAGGAGTATCATCGTACAAAAAACTAGTAGAGGAAGGAGTTTGTTTAGACGTGACCTCAGGCTGTAAAGTATTTGTAGATATATCATCGTACAAAAAACTAGTAGAAAAAGAATCTTTCTCTTTTTCTTCGTCAGTAAGAGGTATATTATTATCTATCATTATTATTGTTGAGCTAAAAGAGATTTATTACTAGTACCTAAATATTCACGTACTTCTTGACGTGTTGCATCGGGTTTAAGACCAACACTTTCTAATGCTTCTTTTAAAAACATACTAGTCTTTCCTGTATTTGCGTATGCCTGTAGTCTCTCTTTTTGTTGACGAGCTAATTGACTTTGATAGCCTCTTCCAAGAGCTGCAAATAGTTCTGCACCTCCTGTTCCTGTTCCTTGAGTTCCTATTTTTCTTAAATCTGTAGAATCTAAAGATACTTGTTTCTCTGGAGTAGTAGGTGTAGGAGGTGGTGGAGGTGGTGGAGTTGGATACTTTTCTTCTAATATTTTTTCTAGTTCCATACTTCTACCAAATTGTCTTTTAAAATTTTCGTATATTTTATTTGCCTGTCCTTGAGGTAACATTCCTAGAGCAAGGAGGCTTTCTGTACCATCTAATTTTGTAACTTTTACATTTTTTCCTTCTGCCTCAAAAGGAGGATTAATTATATACATTACTTCTACAGTAGCCATATCTTTTGGATTAGTAGATTCATACAAAGGAAGTAAATCTTTACCAATACCAGTATCTACAATAGTATTTATCTGATTAGTTTTAAAATTATCTAATTCCTCTGAAAGTAAAGGAGCTTGATCTAGTTGATTTAATTGTATACTTGAAAAAGATTTATCAAATAGATCATCACTATTACGAATAGAACTAGGATTTTTACGCAGAAGTACCAGATTATTTCCAGACTTCTGTATGTATCCTTTTTGTGCTAATACATTTAAAACTTTTACATCATAGCCGGTTCCTCTTAAAATTCGTTGTTGTAATAGTTGTTGTTCTTTACTACCTCCTTGTAACCTTGGAAGAATATCTTCTCTTTCCATTGCAGACATTCCAAGCATAATCATTTTAGCTAATTCTAATGAAGGTGTTTCCTGTTGTTGATTTTCAGCATTAAAAGGAGCTAACTGATATGAACCATCTTGTTGTTGTATTACATCTCTGACCTGTACTGTACCATTAAGTCCCCATTGATCTGAAACTGAGTCTCCTCCAAATAAAGCGAGACCTGTTTTAGCAAAAGGAGTAACTTCTATAGAAGGTTTTATTACCTTTCCATCATCATCAGTTGCTTTTTCAAAAGCAAAAGGATCGCTTTCATTTAATGAATAGACTTTTAAAGTTAGATCAGAAGTATAAACTCCTTCACCAGTTTCAATTTCTGTTGCTGTATCATCAATAGCAGCGTTCCATTCTTTATCTCTATCAATCTGAAACTGAAATAAACCTTTAATTTCTTCCATTGAAGGAGGAGCTTGATCTGGCTGTCTGAGTTGCTCTACGTATTTGTCTACATCTGCTGAATCCTTTCTAGCTTTTATTATAGCAGCTTCTAATTCTGTATTTGTTTCATCTCCATATTTAGATACTTTACCTAACATCCAACCACCCACACTAGCTCTTGTTGGGTCTTCAGTAATACCTGCCCTTTCAGCTACAAATTTATTATGGGTATTATGTCTATAAAAATCTATTGGATTGGTAACTTTCTTTTCAGAAAATAAAGGATTATTAATTTCATTCAAATGATTTAATTCTAAATTATCAGCTATTTCTTGAATACGTGCGTCTACTTGTGCTCTCCCTTCTCTTGTTAAATATGATAAACCACCAGAATTTTCAATTTCCTTACCCTGTTCTGTATTATAAAATGTATTTACTGCATTATTACGATTGTCCGGATGATTTAAAAACCATGAATTACCTCCACCTCTTAAAACTGTACCATCTTCGGCTTTTTTAAATTGTAAACGACCATCCTCTGTTAGTATAGCCTGACCGTTTTCATCCATTAATAATTGCCCTTTACTACCTGCTTCATTATAATGTTTTTCTGTAGTTAAGATTGGTTTAAGAACATTATTAAAAGTATACTCGTCTGCTTTTCTATTTAAATCTAAATTCTCCATTAAACTTGATAACTCAGTATCTCTTAAATCTTTCTGTTCTTGTTTACCAACATTTAAAGATTCTAAAAAAGCTGCTAAAAATAAAGCTTCTCTAGTTTGTCTTCTTTTCCTTTTATTACGACCCATTAAACTAGCCCCTGCTGCTTGAGCAAGTGGACCACCTTTTGCAAATATACTGTCTACCATTATTATGTCCTCGATAAAATACTAGGTACTGTCTGTTGTATTTCTTCTTTAATTTCATTAGGTACTACAGAAGAATCCATACCTTTTCTGAGTACCACGTTTTTAATTTGATCTAGTGTTGTAATATCATCTTTAGTTATTGTAACTTCATCTTCATCTTCATTATTTTCCCTATCAATAATATAATCAATTCCTGCTGTTTCTGCAAAATTCATAAGTGTATACATAACTGGTTCCATTAATAACATCATTGTATCTGGAGACCATTTTCCTTCTGTAAATCCTGAATAAAGAATTATAGAACTTAAATCTACAATACTTGTTCCTTGATGTATAGCATCCAATAGATGATCCATACTTTCAGGTTGTAATAATTTTTTAGCAATAGAATTTAAAGCTACTTGAGGATTAGCAAATTCTGGTGGCTGTTCCCAAGGATAAGGAGACTCTGTACTATTTGTTAAAGATTGACCCGGAATAGCTGTTCCCTTACTTTTAATATCAAACAGTTCTTCAAACTTATCTTGATTAAATTCCTTTTTAACTGGAATTTTAAAATCATCTTTAAGTTCGTTTAAATCTACACCTTGTTCCTTAGCTTCTTTTAATGTGCGTTCTATTGCGTCTGTTAAACTAAGTGAAACAAAGGGAGAAAGTTCAAATTCATTATTCATTTTTAAATCCTATGCAATTGATGGAGGAAAATATGTTGATCTAACATTTCTATTTCTAGCTGAATCAACCATCATGGTTGTACTTCCCGGTCCAAAATCAAAATTTCTATACGCATCAAGAATGTTTCCAACATTTCCATAAGCTGCATTTGAAGCTGCAACTGCTTTATTAATAGCTGTGTTTTCTTGTGGAGCATATCCTGCTTGCTGACCTACCATTGGTTCTTCCATCAGTTTAGCTTTAGCTGCACCTGTAAGGACATTTGTACCGACATTAGTACCAACTTGTCCTGCCCATGTAAGACCTCCCTTTCCTGATGGACCACCTTTAGGATTCCAAAATAAGTTTTTTATCGAGCTTCCTATATCTTTAAAAAATTGTGTAAACTTACCTCCTCCGGGTAAATGGTAACCTCCTGTGCCATACATATAACCACCACCTATTAATGCAGCTACTTTAAGCCAAGCATTCTTACCAAATATTTTTCGTATTCTTTTATCTAGTTGTCTTCCTTTTTTTCTTAACCAACCCATGTTGTCTCCTAAGTTTATATAATATTTATTCTTTTATGATCCAGTTAATGATTTAATTAACTCAGTAATAGTCCCTGATAAATTTCCATATCTTTCTGGATCACTACCAACTGCTGTTGATACTAATTGAGCAATTCTTGTGTATTCGTTTTCCTGTGCTCTGAAATCAAAATCAGCTTGATCTCTAAGTTCTTGCCATATAAATGATTGTGCTTGTACACTTAACCCAAAAGCATTCTGAGCATTCTGCATGTTAACAGCATTTTGAGCAGCAGTCTCTGCTACATTTATCTGTCTTCTCCAAGCTACATTAGATTGTTTAACTGCTGCTGAGTTTGCTAAATTAAATTGATTTCTTGCAAACTCTTGTTCAGAATTAAATTCTTCTAACGATGCTTGTAAGTTTGCATTAAATTTATTTATGTCTGTAGTCCTATCTGCATTCTTTGCGTTAACTAAATTTTTCTGTTCAACATTAAATTTAGCTAAAGCATTTTTTTGTTCAGCATTAAAACGACTAATCTCAGATTCTAGAGCAGCCATAAACTGATTTGTTTCATTCTTACTTTTAGAATTAAATTGTTTCGCTGCATTCGTAGCTGCTTGATTACTTAATAGTCTTTCCTGTGACATATTGGCTTCGAGCATTCTAGCTGCTTGTTCATTAGATAAGTTTTGCATATCCATACCTAAGAAAGCTTGAGCATGTTGAATAGCTCTTTTCTGATCTACGTCTGCTTGAGCTAAATTTTCTTGTGATAATAATACAGCACTTTTAATATAACTTTCCTGATCGAAGGTTGCCTCAGTTAAACCTATAGTTTGAAAGAATTTACTATTTGTAATTGCTCTTTGTTGGTCCGCATCAAACTGAGCCATGTCCATATTAAATACATTTTGTGCATTTTGTAATGCTCTAGCACTTGCGAATTCAGCATTCTTAATAGCTATGTTAGCTTCTATTGATTTATCTTGAGCAATAGATGCTTGAATAGCAGCAGCGTTAGCATTAGCTACTGGAATAGCTGCTGATATAATTCCATTTAATAAATCATTTCGTCCAACAGTTGAAGCACTTAGTCCTCTTTGTGCTAACATTTGTTCGACAGCAGCTACAGCAGGACTTGCCCATGTAGGTATATTACCACTTTCTACACCATCTAACAATGTACTTAATTGAGTACTTACTAAAGCTTCTTGTGGTAAACCGGAAATTAATCCTCTTTGTTCTTCAGTAAGTTCCATTAAGCGAGCTTCTAAATCTTCTGGATCATTACCAATAGCTTGAATATCTTCTTCTGATAATCCTGCTTTTCTAAGTTGTGTCTTAGCTCTTGTAATCTTTGCTAAACTTTGACCGGATACTTTTGTAAGCGTAGCCATAGCTTGATCACTAATCGTTCCAGTAACTCTTTCAACTAAAGCTCCTTCAGGAATTTCTACGTCTGCTGAATCTACTGTTCCTACATTCGCTACGTTTACAGCAGCAGCTAATGCTTTTGATTCATCTTCAATTGTTCCTTGAGCTTCTGCAATTGTTGGAGCAGTATCTACAATTCTATCAGCCGTATAAGTTGAAGCAGCTTTAGCAGCATCTAAAGTTGCTTTCGCTACTTCAGCCGTTCCAAAAGCTGTAGGATCATTTAAATCTACCTGATCTGCCGTAACTTTAGTTTGGTCTACATCAGCAGCACTAATATAACTGCCATCTTCTGTTAGTCCTGCTTTAACAAGTTTGTCTTGAGCAAACTCATCTGTTGTTAAAGTTGTTTCATCTGATGTTGGAATTTTTATTGGATCATCAATTACTAAATTAGGATCAACAGCACCGGCTCTAGCTTTTTCTAAATCTTTTCTAGCTGCTACTAAGCGTTCATCATTTCGTTCTGAAACCCATGTATTTTGTGAAGGACTCCATCTAAAGCCTTGTACTGCCATTTTACCTGCATACTCTCGTGTAGGTCTTAAAGCTTTTGTCGTTCCTTCTTGTTCCCAATTTGGTTGTCCTTCTAATGGAGCCCAAGTTTCAGGAGGAGCTTCGTACTTTTCTATAGATACAGGAGGATTAGTATTTACTAAGTCTGTATCAAGCACAGGAGCTTCTGTTAAGTTTTCATTAGCCTGTGTTTCTTCATAGTTTTTTAAAGCTTCTTGAATTTCTTCTTCACTAGGTTCGGTTTCCATAGTATCTTCGTAGCCTCCACCTTCGTAACCACCACCATACTGTAAAGCCACACGACCACCTTGACGCATATCTAGGCGATCTACTTGTTGCTCGGCACGATAACGTCTTCTTGCTCTTCTATTAGCTTTTACTTGAGGACTTATCTTTTTCTTTTTATTTTTCTTTGCCATTATTTAACCTCGAACAGTTTGTCCAGTTTCTCTTCAA
>CEUI01064461.1_pt1 | contig 11129 bp, 11 predicted proteins | sample 531411 | NCBI WGS metagenome assembly CEUI01 (sample SAMEA2622841, study PRJEB7988) | marine metagenome | isolation source: saline water (ENVO:00002010), including
TAATATTATCCAACAATATATGACACTTCTCATACGTGTGCGTGATAAAAAAACAGTGTATCTATACTGAGAAGGGGTGAGTTTATAGGGGGTGTGTGGAATTGCAGGTGCTGAGTCCTCACGTGCGCACACGCCTGCGAGGTATTAACTTAGAGGTGTTTTCAATCTCAGAATGTATAGATTTTTAACTCTTAGGTGGCTCTATATATTTTGATGTACCTTTCTCATAAGGTCTGGGTTCTATGGTGACGTTGAAGAAACTATCGGTTGCCTCTTTTACTACGTCTTCTTCTTTTATTTCTGCAAGTGTTTTTAGGTATGGAATTTGTGCCGTAGGTTTCCATGATTGCCCACCTCTTTTTTCTAACCAGAACATAATTGCTTTTAACTTTACTGCACTAGGTATATCTCTATAATTATCTTCTGAATATTTACTTCTCCTAAAATTCTCACCTGTTGCCATTAGATATAATTCGTTTGCAACTTTATTGGTTGCATTAGTTTCACCAGAATGTATTTCTGTCCTGTAATATTTCATCAATGTCTGGTAGCTGATATCTAAGCTCTCTGCTATCAACTGTCTAGGGATTCCGTTCCTGCACCAGAGAATAACCTGTTGCTTAGTTCTTCGAGTCGGATTATGCATAATCTTTACCACCTACAGAGATACTGTATTTATTTTTGAGTAAGTCCCTAATCCAGAGACTATATATCTTGAGCATAATATTTTTATTAGTCTCTAAAAACAATGGTGTGTTCCAATCAATTTCTACATTGATTCGTGTCCATTCATTTAGCCATTTCTTTTTTTCATCATCTAGCATTTTTTATCCTTTCCTTTATTTACTTTTCATTGATATCCCCCCCCACTGATGAGTGGAAAGTAAACATTTTATAGTGTGATTACATAATCATCTTCTGGATAAGCAGGAGCAACTATTTCTCTAGGTATAAACCATACAGTTTTACCACCACCTTGCTTTCCATCAGTTCTAGAGATTTTACATTTCATGATTGATTTAGAAGTTAGAAGTTTGGTTCTAGCATTATTAATAGTATGATTGCTTGCACCTGTTTGCTCTTTTACTTCTCTCAAAACGTTATCCCATTTATATGTTCTCTGAACTCCATGCTTAACAGTAGTTTCTACAGTTCCCTTATCTTCGTCACTTAAGCAGTCCATAATTACTTCCTCACATTCATCTCTTACAGGTGCGTCTTTAGTATCTATAGAATCCCAATCTTCAAAGGTTGCAGTTGAGTTAACATCAGTCCATTCAACTCTAGCTCCAGCATCTGGATTATCTGATACTGCTAACAGTTTATATTCCCATGCAGGCAACTCTCCTGTGGAGTTAGTTTTTTCTACAGTTAGCAAGCGCCTTTGATATTCTTCTGGGTGCTTTTTTACGAACAGAACAACCCTACAAAATGCAGAATGTCCTGTACTGTTTAGAATCTTATCAATACCTTTTCTATCTCTGTCTTTACTGAAATGCATAAGGTATGTGATGCCTACATTACATTCTTGAGCAACTGCATCTAATTCACCTAATATATGCCTAGTAGCTGAATCATTATCTGTCCTTGAGTTACCACCAATAAAATTATTGAAAGGGTCAATTATTACCCACTCAAATCCACCCTCAATAACTGCATCTCTTAACTGTTTTATGCCCTCTGAGGTAGCAATATTAAAATTATTCCGATTCCTGTATTCAGTCGCTAGATGTATATATCCAACCATATTATTTTTTAAGTCTGCATTAGCATTTTCTAAACGTAATCTGACATCTGAAGGACTGTCTTCAACAAAGCAATATAAGGTCTTTCGCTTAGGGGATTCTGAACCGTCTGGCATATTAAGACCATGTGATAATTTAGAGGCTAAATCTAAGAGCATATATGATTTACCATCACCTTGTTTACCTGCTACAAGACTAAGCTGTCTCCTAGGTATTCTGTAACGTACAATCCATTCTTTTTCTTCTATTTCTACATCATCAAAATACCGTACGGTTAAAGGTTTATTCCCATACTTACTAGCACTCTCTACAGTTTCTGAGATTTCTTTAGAATCTAGTCCTGCTCTTTGCCCCATTTCTTGTAGCACTTCCATGATTTCTTCTTTTTCATACCCTGCTCTTTTCATTTCATTTGCTGATTGAAAAACGGTGCTATTTCTATTACCCTCACGCATATTATTCAGACGGTTTATCGTATTAGTTGAGAGAGGTTCAGGTTTCATGATTTCATTCTCCTATAATTTTTAGTAGGTGGAGCTACTACAACACCACCATCATTTCTTGCATCTAATCCCTCTATCCCCCATAGGTTTGTTGTCTGTTTAATTTCTGGAGTATAGGGAAGATATATGTGATGTCCTCTAGGTGTTTCTATTATTGGATTAGTTGCAGGTGTAGGAAATTCTTCACCTAGTAATTCCCATAATTGTGATTTAGCCTCATCTGAATCTATATCTATCACTGTTATGCCAGATATTTCACCTGTAACAATTACTAATCCATCAATAGGTTGAGAGTAATTTGTATACCAAAAATCTAATTCTTCTGGAGTAGGTAATTTATATTGATAATCTTTCCATTTACTTATTACAGGAAATTTACCTTTAGTTGATTTAGGTAGGGTACAGATACCATATTCCAGATATTTATATGCTGAATTTATAAGAGGCATATCTGTAACATCAGGGACAAATGTTGCTGTTTTATTCATCATCTTCCTCATCTAAACCTAAGTCTTTTAATGCTTTATCAATATCTTCTGATTCCAGAAATTTTATTGCATCTTCATATTCTTTTTGAAATTCTGGATTCATGATACTTCTGCTTTTGCTTGCCACATACTGACAATATTGATTACTGATTCCTTAGTTATCCTCATAGCTGATTGCTGAGAATCTCCTGTTTTGACAGTTTTCAATTCACCTTTATGTACTAATCTCTTTCTGGTAGATGGTGTTATATCCAGAATTCTTTCAACTCTGCTTGCTCTCATTAATGTAGGCTCATCAGAAAATTCAAATTCATTATTTTCACGATACGCCTCATATAATTCAGATATTTTTGCGTTTTTTATGTCCATTATTAGTATATCCCATACTCATTTATATTTTACAGTTTCAACTGATTTCGCTCATCAATTAAAACAATACGCAACTTAACGTACTCATTCCATGATATACTATTTATTGGGTGCTAAACGGTACTCATTGTACTCATACGAACAGGAGAATAATTATGGCTAGACCAACTAAAAGAAGAAGAACTTACGGTGGAGTTTCATTTCACAAAACTCATAAGAAATGGATATTCAATTATCGTGTAGGTGATAAAAGAAAATACGGATATGCAAAAACTAAATTAGAGGCAGAAGAAAAACTAAATAGAATGCTAGTGATGATAGCTGACGGTAATGAAATCACAGAAGACCCTAAATTTTCTGAGTATGCTGAGATGTGGTTAGAAATGAAAGAATCTATGGGTAGCAATCTCAAAGAGAGAACAATTAACAGTTACAGGCATAACCTAAAAACTATGTCTGAATTTATAGGTGAAAGAAGACTCTCAAAGATAACTGCATCTCATTTTGAATATGCCTATATTGAACTACTAAAAAGAGGTAAATCTCCTACTACAGTCAATTCTGTTCATAGGAGTGTAACTAATATGTGGAATACTGCTTTCAAGAAAGGGATTGTACGAGCAAATACTCCTGCTCTTGCAGAGGTACCTAGTAAAGAAAAAAGAAATCCTGCAATACTTTCAAGGGAAGAATGGGGGAAAGTGATTGAGGCATCAAGAAATATGAATGATGGACTGATAGTTGAATTCTTATTGAAGACAGGTATGAGAATAACTGTAGAGGCATTGGAAACTAAATGGCATCAAATAGATTTTGATAGTGGAACTGTAACTGTAGGAGAATCAAAAACTGAGGCAGGTGCAGGTAGAGTTATACCTTTAGATGATGAACTTCTGGAGCAACTAAAACTGCGTAAACAGGAGCAAGAAAGCAAGGTAAATCTAGATGACCCACTAAAGAAATTCAATCCTACAAATCTAGTATTTTGTAACAGTTTCGGAAACTTACATGGTAGAGAGAATCTAAGAAGATATGTATGGAAACAAATCAAAGAAGTAACAGGTATTTCTGAGAGGACTACATTCCATGACCTAAGACATAATGCAGGTAGTTATTTGATATCTGAGGGCGTTCCAATTACTACAGTAAGCAAGATATTAGGACACGCAAATCCATCTATAACTCTTTCAATATATGCTCACGAACTACCAGAAGATGTTGAACTAGTCAGAATTGCTATGTCAAAATTGGCTATCAATAAGGGGTAATATAGAAGTATATGGATACACAATTAGAACAAGTACAATCTTTTTATAGAGATGCAGAGTTCCTTTCTGATGAGTGGCAATGGCAATTGTCAATGTTAAATTCTAAAGACCAAAGACGTGAATTTATTATGAATTCTATTCTTGATGAGAATGTAAACAATGACAGGGGTGCTACTACTATTAGTAAGCAATTAGTAGGTAAGTATGGTTCTAAGAAAAACCCTAAGCATGAATGGGCAAAAGATGGCTCTATTCCCCCTAAGATAACCATACAGAGAGCAATAGAGAAGAATAGAGAAGAAGATAAAGAATATGATGTAGAAAAATGTAAGGAGAGCAATCCTCAACTTTATCCTTATCTTCGGAAGATGCAATTATTAAATGATTCTGCATATTCTCAAAAACTATTCTCTAAAGACCATAATCCTAAACTAAGGAAGATTACAACTCTATTTGCTAAAAGTATTGAGAGGTGTCTTTATTCTTTCAATGACCCACTAGGAGAGAAAGTAGACTTAATGGCTCAATGGGTAGTGGCTAGAGAATACTATATGAGGGATAGGATACGTAATAAGGAGACGGCTGACCTTGATGCTATTCTGGATTACACTCCATGGCTTGATACAGATAGAGACCCCACTGCAACACTTTATTATTCTGAGTACATTAGAGATAAGATTAGGCTTACTCCTAGGCTCCATCATGCTATGCCTATAGGTTCTTTTGATGGGCAATTCAAGGGTACGATACATAAAGATAGTTATATTTTCAGTATCTATGCTCAACTAAGACTTCCGTTTTATATTGTCTTTATTGATGAACATGGGAAAGGATTGATGGCTGTATCTATTCCTACTGATGAAGATAGAAAGAGACTTGATATAAAAAGTCCAGAAGAACTTCGTAAAAGACCTCTAGCAAAACCGTTCTTATATTTACGCACTAGATAAGATATTCTCTTACAACCAATCTACAACCAATTTACAACCACGGACTATACTAATCCATATAAACCTCTACTGATATCTCTAAACTTGATTCATACTTGAGGAAAAAGAAATATAGGTCTGTATAAATACCCCTTTATGCAATTTGCAAGCAGGAGGTAGCGGGTTCGAGTCCCGCAGGCTCCACCAAACTCATTTCAATCTCAAGAAAAAACTCTCTAAAATCACCTAATTTTAAGAAAACTACAACCTAACTACAACCACCGAGAAATTAACTACCTATTTTTACAGTAATAATTACCCAGATTCTTAATTAATTTTTAAGGGTTATATTAGCAATATATAGGCATAGATATGAATAGATATTTCAATCGCATTTATGGTCATTCTGGTGGCAGTATTTGGTAGTGAGGCTCTAGGTTCAATTCTCTAAAAAGACACTAGAACCTCAGTTAAATTATATCTTTAATATTCGGCTGATAGGATTACCATGATAGTGAATAATATAAGAGTGCCGATGTACGCAGACACACTATACTAATTAAGGGTACACAGTCAGAGCGCTGAGATTTTGTATAATATGTAAAAAAACAATAAAAGGGTTATTAACTTACATGGCGAGAAGTGAACAATTTTCAAGAGTTCTTATAGACAGAGAACTTGAATACAGTGGTTGGAATATACTAGACCAATCTCAGGTAGACTTTGAGTTACATGGACAGTCAGGAAGAGCCGACTATATATTATCTGGAAAACGTGGACCATTATGTTTAATTGAAGCCAAAAATCCTAGTAAAGACCCGTATGATGCTAAGGAACAAGCTAGACGATATGCGCGTGAATTAAATATTAAAATTATAATCCTGTCCAATGGACATCAACATTATTTCTGGAATCTTTATAAAACCGATGATGCTTATAGGATTGAAAGACTGCCTGCTCGTGAAGATTTAGAAAAGGTAATAAATTTAAATGAAACTACTCCTGCTCCTTTACAGTCTGAAAAAGTTAATTCTGATTACCTAAAAACATATAATCCAGATATTAATCTTAGGAACTATCAGATAATGGCACTTGATGAAGTAGCTAAACAATTTGATGAAGACCAAAAAAACCGTAAATTCTTGCTAGAAATGGCTACCGGAACGGGGAAGACACTTCTTTGTGCCGCTCTAATTTTAAGATTTTTGAAATCACGTAACGCACAAAGAGTTCTCTTCATAGTAGACAGAATTGAGCTGGCGAAACAAACTATGGAGGAATTCGGAGTAATACTTAGGGATTATGGTCCAGTAATTTATAAGAACGCTAGAAAAAAGCCGGGAGAACTTCTAGGTTCTTCAGTTGTGGTAGCAACAATTCAATCTCTGATGGTAGACAGGCGTTTCCGGAAAGAATTCACACCGTTTCATTTCGACTTGGTCATCAATGATGAAGCACACCGTTCCATATATGGAGATTCCAGAGAAGCCGTTCAGTATTTTCAAGGTACAAGGGTTGGTCTGACCGCTACTCCAAAGGCTTATCTGAAGAATATAGACTCAGCAAAACTTGCTAAAGAAAATCCTAAAGCTCTTGAAGCGAGACAGCTAAGAGATACCTACAGGTTTTTCGGTTGTGAGCCGGGGGAACCGACATTCAGATATGACATTATTGATGCCGTAACTGACCCTGAAGGACCTTTCCTTTGTAATCCTACTATTTTTGATATACGTTCTGATATAACTACCCAATCTCTTGATGATTCAGGATGGGTTGTAACAGTTAATGAACAGGAAGAAAATTATAAAGTAAAAGACTTAGAAAAAAGAATTCTTGTGCCTGAACGGAATAGATTGATGTGTGTAAACCTTCTTCAAAAGGCCCAAAAAGAACCTGACGGTCAATTAGGAAAGACTATTGTTTTCTGTGTAAATCAAACTCATGCAACAGAAATCACCAAAATTTTAAACTCAATTCAGCCAGAATCGGCAGTAACTATTACTTCAAGGGTAGAGGATGCTTCTACGATTGCAAAAGATTTTAGAGATGGAAAACGAAAAGAAAAAATAGCAGTCTCTGTGGATATGCTTTCAACAGGTTACAATTGTAAGGACCTGTTAAATGTTGCACTTTTCAGGCCGATATGGTCTCCGGCTGACTATATCCAGATAAAAGGACGTGGAACCCGTTTATTCCAGTTTGAATTTAATGGAAAAACATTCGATAAAGAAACCTTCTACCTCCTAGATTTCTGTGCCGTTGCAGAATATTTTGAAGATAAATATGATTACAACGAACCAATAAAAGTACCTAAAGACGGTCCTAATCCTAAAGGAAACACTAATTCTGATGAAGTTGCCGATAACGGTAATGTAATTAAAATTCCCCCTAATAAAGGAATACCAATTTGGAAAGGAATAGATATAGTTGTATCGGAAAAAGACCATGTGGTTGGACCTGAAGGTGAAAAAGTTGACGTGATGACATATAGAGGTAAATTCGAAGAAGAAATCAGTAAATTTGCTAAATCTTCTCCAGTTTTACTTCAAGCATTAGAGGATGAAGATGACGATATGATTGAAGAAATTATGAATGAACAATTCTTGAATAAACCAGAAGATTATTTTTCGATTGATAAATTAATAAAAGCTTACGATACACCTAGTGTAATTTCAGGTTTTATATACTCCGCTCTTGGTAAGAAACCATTACCAACAAAAAGTGAACTTTCAAAAGATACATCCAGTTCTATAAGTTCGATGTTTCAACTATCATATGAAGAGGAAAGATGGGTTGAAACTACAACAAATCTCATAACTAACGACTCTGAAGCACTCCAGAATTTTATAAATGATGATTTAGTTAGTGTTTTCAGTAGACCTCAATTTACACAACTTGGAGGCATATCTACTTTGAGGAATTTCAATAATAGAGAACAGGTATTTGATGCACTAAAAGATTCTGTGTTGGTTAGACAAAGTGCAAAAGGAGTAGCTGCTTAATATGACAAATAAAGAAAACTTTCAATCTTCAGGGTTAGCACGTGAAGTTGACCAGTTAATGGATATTCTCTATGCTGGAGGGGTTAATAACCCCATGGATTCTATAGAACAGATTTCTTATCTTTTATTTCTAAAATTACTTTGGGAAAAAGAAGAAGACCGTAAATCGATAGACCCGAATTATGACGGGATATTCGAAAACGATTGGGAGCAATATAGGTGGGGGCATATAGTTAACTTAACAGGAGATGAATTATTCAATAATCTAAGAGGTGCTATAGAACAATTTGAAGAACTCCCGGGACTTTCTGAAACAGGAAAGCTTTTATTCAGGCAATCTACATTAAAGATTCTTGACCGTCCTACCCTTCGAGCTGTTGTTCAAGGTGTTCATCAGATGAATATTCAAACTGATGGTACAAGCGACCCTAAAGGTGATATGTACGAATATCTTTTGAGCAAGATAACCTCTTCTGGAACCAATGGGCAATTCCGTACTCCACGGCATATTATAGATATGATTGTTAAATTGGTTGACCCTAAAGCAAATGAAACTATTTGTGACCCTGCTGCTGGTAGTGCAGGTTTTTTGCTGGCTGCACACAATCATATACTTCGACATAATACTTCTGAAGGGGACCTGACTAGAGGAGAAATAACAGGAAGTATGCTTGAACCTAACCAATGGTCTTTCATCGAGAACAAAGCTTATACAGGTTTTGACAATGATGCAAATATGGTGAAGTTTGGCATCATGAACCTTTATCTCCATAATCTGGAGAAGACGAGGTACAGAATGCACAACTCTGTAACTACGACACTGGGGGGTTCTTATCCAAGTGAAAAGTTCGATGTGATACTTGCAAATCCTCCATTTGCCGGTTCTGTTCAGGCAGAATCAATCATCTCAGACCTGAACCATGGATTAAATACTAGAGCTACAGAACTTCTTTTTTGTAAGTGGTTTATTGACCATCTTAACGACGGAGGCAGGGCTGGTGTGATTGTACCTCAAGGTGTGTTAACTGGTAATAGTAATGCACACAAATCAATCAGAAAAAATCTTTTAGAGAACAACACGCTTGAAGCAGTAATTGATTTACCAGGTGGTGTTTTTAATCCATATTCAGGCGTATCGACAGCAATCCTTGTCTTTAAGAATGGAGGCTCTACAAAATCAGTTTGGTTCTATAAAGTTAATGCTGACGGATTTACTCTTAATGCTAACCGTAATCCAATTAAAGATAACGATTTACCTGACTTAATATCTAAATACCCTAATCGTGAAGAGGGCGATAATTCAATTAAAGTGGATGTCAAAACCATTGTTGATAACGACATGTCATTCAATATAAACAACTATCTTATTCGTGAAGAGGAAGAGATTGTGTATGCTCACCCTAGCCAATTATTAAGAGACATTAGTGAGATAGAACAGCAAATTCTTGAACAGATAAAAGTTCTCGAAGATGACATAAAATAATGACCACCAAACAGAGAGAACTACCAGCTGGATGGAAATGGGTGAAGCTTGGGGATGTCGTAACCATTGCCAAAGGTAGGAAGCCTGCCGAAGTATCTGAATTCGAATTCCATGGTTGTCTTAGGCATTTATTGATATCCGATTTACATGAAACTGGAGTTATAACATTTGCTTCAGACCCAAACGGAGTCGAAGCTTTTGAAGACGATATTTTAATTGCATGGGATGGTGCAAATGCAGGGACAACTAACTATGGCTTATCGGGATTAGTGGGTAGTACCTTGGCAGTTCTTAAAAAAACCCAAGCGACTATATATACTCCTTTTTTGGGAAATTTTTTAAAATCTAAATTCAAGCAGTTGAATGTTGATATGACTGCTGGAGCCACGATTCCTCATATTCAGAGAAACTTACTGATGAGTATGGCCATCCCTTTCCCACCACTAGAAGAGCAGAAGCGTATTGCAGAAATACTGAATGAAGCAGAAGAGATTAAGAAACTCAGAGAAGAGGCAGATAAGAAAACCGAAGAACTTATCCCTGCCATATTCCATGAGATGTTTGGGGATGATAGTAAATACAAACAGGTTCCTTTCGGAAATCTCGTAGATAAGAAAAATGGGTTAGTTAGAGGACCATTTGGTGGTTCGATAAAAAAGGAGATATTCGTCGAATCAGGATATCTGGTATATGAACAGTCCCATGCAATTAAAGGTGGTTATGATTCAAGTAGATATTTCATTACTGGAGAAAAATACATGGAAATGGAACGGTTTCAGGTTTGTACTGATGACCTTATTGTTAGCTGCTCTGGAACTATCGGGAGGGTATTTATTATTCCACCAAACGCTCCCAAGGGAGTTATTAATCAAGCTTTATTGAAAATTCGACTGAATCAATCTGTTGCTTTACCACATTATTTAATGAACGCATTAAAGTACCGAGTATTCGGCCAGGATATACGTAATTTAACTAAAGGCACAGCAATAACAAACCTCGTCGCCGTAAAGAAACTAAGAGAAGAACTAGTTCCCTTACCCCCTTTAGATATCCAGCAAGAGTTTATCGACAGGGTGAATAGTACACAAAAACTTAGTGCCAAACATAAGGAAGGTGCGACAAAAATAGAAATATTACGGTCATCCCTCCTCCAAAGAGCATTCAGAGGAGAACTCTAAACACTAACAACATTAACCGATACTTTCTACGCATGTATAGTCGCGCGATTAAATTCATGCTAGCTCTATCTTAGGACAAGATGATTTATAGGGGAGGTGAGGAAATGTTAACGCTGATAATATTATCCAACAATATATGACACTTCTCATACGTGTGCGTGATA
>CEUI01059654.1_pt1 | contig 11124 bp, 17 predicted proteins | sample 531411 | NCBI WGS metagenome assembly CEUI01 (sample SAMEA2622841, study PRJEB7988) | marine metagenome | isolation source: saline water (ENVO:00002010), including
CTGCTCATTCATCTGAGCATAGTCCTTCTTGATATTCCCAAGAGCTTGTTTCATAACTTTGATTTCTTCCTGAGCTTCTGTTGACGCCATCTGCGCTAACTTAAGCTCAGCATAATGATCCGAGACGGCTTCTGGCGTTCCCGCCCAGCCGCTCTTTTGAGGTTGGATATCCACAACTAATTCTTCAAGAATTGAGTCAAGGTTATCTTCCGTTAATTCGAGTTCTTCTTCAAGATCTTCCTCCGCAGCTTCTTCCTCTTCTTCGAGTTGTGGGGGCTCGTCTGATTCGATAGCCTCTAAGACAGCCTCGGTAAGCTCAAAAGGATCTTCTTCGCCCTCTGCGCCAAACTCTGCCGCCAGCATCTCCGAAGATTCAGCTTCTCCTGCGGAGAGTTCATCAGCCATCGCCTGAAGTTGGTCAAAGTCGATCTCAATTTCTTCGTCCTCATCTGGGCAAGGGCAAAGAGGCGCCTCTTCTGCTGCGGCTAGGGGGAGGGCGTCCACTGCGGCTTCCTCGTCTTCAATCCCTAAATCTAGTTCTTCCTGTTCCAACAGCGATGCAACGGCACTCTTCACCTGTGGAGCATACTTTTCTAAAATAGCATTTTCTGCGCTCTTGAGAGCAGCCTCCTTCAAGGCGGCGGCGTCTACAATAGCCTGTTCTAACAACGTTGACATAAATTTATTCTCCAATAGAAGATTCTTTTTCACAAATAAGTAGTACCCAAAAGTTATAAATTCCCTCTAATCTCTAACCCTTTTGCCCTTGTGAGCTAGTCCTGATGCTTTTGGGCAAGCTTTTGAAGTGTTCTCGCCCTTTGCGCACGCTTTTTTCGTCGTTTTACCGAAGGTTTCTCGTAGAATCTTCTCTCTCGAACCTGCTCAATGATTCTTTCTTTCTTCGACTTCCTGATAAAGCGCTTGATTAAGCGTTCGGGACTTTCGTTTTTCTTGGGGGTTACTGTCACATGTGAGGCTTTTCTGCCGGTATTGGGTAGCCTTCTATTTCCGTATGCCATCTATCTTCCTGTTTTAAAATGTGCTGCAAGCCATTCTTGCCGTTATTTTGGCGATATCATTTGTGTCTGCTGTCAAAGCGATTCTGTCAATGCCTGCGATCTCGATGGTAAATTGCTTTGGACCACCTGTTGCGCTATCCATAGTCGAATAAAGGGCTGGATCATAGCTAGTTTCGACGGTCGGATTGGCGGCAGGTGCGCCTCGACAGAGCGTATACAATTTAGCCCATGCACCAAACGCATAATTGTATCCATAAATTGTAACGTCGTAGGAGTCGTCGTCATCCCCAGTTAACTGAAGATGGAGATATCTCTGGTTTTCCGTGCTATATCCATTTTCCCCTGAAGTGGTGTCGGTGATGTCATCATTTAAGGCGGTGCTGACAACGACAGTTACAGTGGTTGCCGCCTGCTTGTTGCTGACAACGCTATCGTTCCACAGTTCTTTTGGTCTTCGGGTTCTTCCATACCCCTTTGGTGCTCCCACGACCGTATTATCAAATGCCATTTTTAACTCCTAAAACGATGTGCAGGCTGCACGGACAACAAGATTTGCATCAACGCTGCCGTCATTAACGAAGGCTACCCTGTCAATCCCCTCAATAGGGAGGACGAATAGTTTTTTGCCATCCACGGAACTAAAGGTTGCAATCGCTTTCGAACCATTAACATTGTTTGCTTGGACATCTAAATATAGTGGAGACCAAGCACCAAATGCATAATTGTAGACATAAATAGTGATATCCTCGTTCGCATCATTGTTTTCTATCTGCACATGAAGAAATTTTTGGTTCTCAGTAGAATAGCCATTCTGCCCAGCAACTACGGAAGTTAGTGTAGCAGACAAGTCTGATGCGGCGCCCACCATAGCCACGCTGGTGCCGTTCTGCTTGTTGCTGACAACGCTATCGTTCCACAAGGCTTTGGGTCGCCGTGTTCTTCCATACCCCTTTGGTGCTCCCACGACCGTATTATCAAATGCCATTTTTTATTCTCCTGTCCTTTAAATAGTTTCTACTGTGTAAAAGCTTTCCATTTTTTTCCGCCGAGAGCCACGATGCCTGAAATATCAACGCCGGGATCTCTAGGGTCTACATCTCCCAATGGGCTGCTGGCGGCGGATTCTGCCGAGCGCTGCGATGGTGCGGGAGAAACTCCTTCAAAAATATTAACCCCACCATATGAATCTGAGCCGATGGCGTCCATAAGCCGCTTTCTCTGCTCGGTCATCGCCTCGATTTTCCTCTCTGGCTGCGGGGGGAACATTGGCTTGTCGGGCTCAAGGGTTGGCTCAACTGCTTCACGAATTACGCTACCACTCATTCCCTTGACGACTTCTGATACGATTGTCGAGAGAGTGCCTTCTTCATAGAGGCATTCTTTGATGCACTCTTTCACAAGGGGTTTTAAAAGTTTTTTCAAATCTGCTTTTTTCATTCTCTTTCCTTTTTAATCTTCTCCAGAAAACAACCAAGCGTCCGAATCATCGTCGGCAACAAGAATTTTATCAAAATCAAAATCATCGTCATTTTCTTTTGATGCAATGTCTGCTGCCGATGTGGGTTCAGAGTCGCCCTCTTTTCCGAAGAGGTCTTCCCAACTACCCGCTTCTGGCTCTGCCTCTACTTCAGGTGCGGACTCTGGAGCTTCGGGTGCCGCAGTCTTCTTGGGTGGTTCCGGGGGCTTGTCGCCCCACAATTTTTGCATCGCAGCAGCATGACTATAGCCTTGGTCTATCATTGTCTCGTAGCGACCAAACTTATAAGCATCCCCGAAACTAAGACTGCCCTTCTCGTGTCCCTTGAAGGGACCTTGTTTGTAAAATTCTTTGGGGGGCTTCTCGCCAGCTTGGGCAGCTTTCTTTTCTTTAGCCCTCTTTTGCTTTTTACTCTTTAAGAACTTAGACTTTAGATCTTTCATTCTATCCGTGAAGTCTTCACCTATTAGTTCAACTTCTTCGCGGATAATACGCTCTAGCAGCAACCTTTCCATCAGTCGAAATCTCCAACAATATCGTTGAGGAGCCGGTTAATTCGATCTGCCTTGGTGAATATGTTGGGTCTATTCTTGGATTCTTGAAGTGCCATATATGCTTCTGGTGTGGAGGGCTCTGATACGAAATCGAAGCAGATCAGTTGAAAATCGTCTTCCACGATTGTCTGACCCTTGGATTCTCTCACCGACCCAAGACCACGAGAAGAAATGCCTAGTTTCACCCCATCGTTGACCAATTCTTGTAGAATCTTGCCAGATGGAGTGTTCAGCACTTTAACCTTGCCCATGACCGATGGACCATCCCACCAGACTTCCGTCACCATGTGAGAAGCATTCTTGAGGTTGATCACCGAATCGTCTGGGTGATCAAGTTCTCCAAGTGCTCGCCTTTCTTTCACGAGCTTTGTGTAGTTCTTCATCTCTCTTTCGAGAACAGGCTGCGGGTAGACGCGACCGTTTCCATTCTGTACATCTGCCTCTTGGAGTTTTCCAGACAGCATCATGCCACCATTTGCAACAAACTTCTTTTCCTCTTCGGTCAGAAGATCTTGGCAAACACCACCCTCACATAATTCGTAATATTCTCTCAGTAATACTTTTTTCATTTGTTTTTCCTTGAATGCGGGCGCTACCCGCCCGAGCTATGCCCCTTTGCAACAACGTGCGACAGGTCGCAAGTACCAACTTCTATTTGCAATAAGTTTAGTGCGCGTCATCATGTGCCTCCAATTTTTGAATTTTAATCCCGCAATCTCCGAAGATCATGTTTAAAACATAAGAGGTGCCGGAGCTTAAACATCCCAAAACAAAATAATTCGCAATAGTATGTTCAAAAGTAAATAGTTCTGTATAACCGTTTATCCCGCACAAAAACGCTCCCACCCAAAAGCCCATACACATTGGGCAGTGGAACAGTTCACCAAAGCCTCCCAGCCACTCCTTGGCGGGTCGCACCTTACGAAATATCGAGCCATAAACAATAAGCTGGGTCATCCCATAAGCTGCCAATATGAAATATAAGAGTTCCATCCTCTCCCCGTTACAGCATATAGCTTAAGAAATATGGACTTACTCTCCCGTAACCGGGACGAATACCGCCTTTATCAGCCGCCTGCGGTACCTCTCCTAACTCAGTAGAGTCGGCGGCAGTAGGATCAAGCATCTCATCATCTTCCATTTGCTTGTATTTCTCGACATATTCAAAATAAGGACGCTCTTCATCGATAAACTTGCTAATATTGAGGATTACCAAGGGAAGAAACTGTTCTTGTTCTGCCGAACCTAAAACAGACCCTTCCAGCGAGCCATACACATTACCACCTCGCACTGTCTCAGGGTTAACAATACCCTTCTTCCTCATAAAGCGAAAAAAACGATTCTGCGTATCGTAAACAATATCGCTAATGACTTCCTTGGGAAATAACACTATTTTCTCTTCCGCCCCTAACATTAGAACAATATCGATATCAGGATGATCACTGATGATGATGTTGTTGTCTAGCGTGCGCCTCATATTTAAATTAAACTTAATAGGCACAGACGGAACTTCCGACGCCTCCGAAGCGGCTTCCGGCTCTACAGCACCACCAACTCTGATAGAAATAGCCATTATGCGTGCAACTCCTTGGTTAGCTGCTGAATCTTCAAAACGCTCCTTATCATATCTTCGTCGATCTCTTTAGCGGAATAGCTCTGGAGTTCTTCAAGGACTCTCTTGGCGCTTTCCGCCATCTTAGGGTCACCCTTTAATTCCTCAGAATCAAGTGATTCAAGTATTCCCCTTTTCAATCTCCCGATCTCCTCATTCAGAAAGAGCTTTAACTCCACGCCATTATCAGCAAAGGAGGTTATATACCTTCCCAGAAGTGCTTTTTGGTGCTCTTCCAGTGTATCACCGTACTTCTCATTAAACTTCTCTACAAAGGTCTTGTATACGAGATTGTCAATGGGGACCATTTTCTCTTGCTGCGCATCTTCCGGGCTCGTTAAAGTCTCAATAATTTTTGACTCCAGAAGGACGCGCTCCTTGACAGAAACATTGGTGTTGAAAAGTTGTGCGAGCGTAGCCAAATCCTTATAATTGGGCACAAAGTTAGCAAACGCACTCTTGCCATATTCCTTGTTCATATCGCCAATAAGGTCCGACTGCTCTTTAAAAATCTCTGTGTCCATAATGCATTTACGCTGAGTCTTTACTTCAAATATGAGTTTTTCAGCCACTATTGGCTCCAGACCTCGCGTTTCCAATAGCGCCTTGTACAGTTGCAACTCCTCATACAAGTTGGTTCCACGCCGGAAATACTTACAAATTAAGTTTTTCGTAGTGGCTCTCTTTTCCGCATCATTGTGGACAACAGATTTTGTCAATTCACTAACAAGTGTTTCAAATAAGAATGCCGTATTTCTTTTCTTATTGTGTTTCATTTTCATTTTCCTTTGACTCCATTCCAGCAATTAGCTTCTGGATTTCGTAGGAAGTCTCCAGAAGATGTCTTTCCGCAAGTATTTGCTTCTGCTCATAATTAGAGCGCTCTTGTTCATAAATCCCTGCACCTAAGCTTTTTAAATCATTGAAGCCCTTAAACACATTGCGAGTCGAAGAGCCAGCAGATTCTTTGCCCCATTTGCCACCATAACTGCGTGTCCTAGCGCCCGCTTGACGTTTATCTGTCTTTACAGGCTTATAGCGCTTGCCTTTAGCGCCGGGGGTGATATAGGAACCATCCTCATCTAGATCTCTCTTGGCTGGCGGCTCTGCCAATAAGACACCCTCGTCTTCTTCGGCGCCGACATCCTCGCCCCCTCCTTCGCCTCCGAGATCAAATTCGTCACCGCCCTCTTCTCCACCAAGATCAAACTCCTCGCCACCCAGTTCGTCACCACCAAGAGCACCTGCGCCGCCCAAAGCGGCTTCAGCCTCGCCCGCTGCCTCTGCGGCGGCATTAAGCTGGGAATCGTATTTACGGTCATAGAACATCTCACGCTGATTGCGAAGGAACTCTTCCTCTGTCATGCTAAAGAGATGCTCGGCAACCCAGCGGCGACTGAAGAATCCTTCTGTTGCAGAAGAAGCAATATCGAATTTTGTTTTCCAATGCTCAAGCTCCTGAAGTTCTGCGAGCTTGGAGGGGTTGTTAAGGTAGAGAGAAAAGTTTAAAAGATCGTCTCCACGAAAACCCAACGTATAAAGATGAATGATCCCGATTTTTTCAAGCTCGGTAATAACAGCGCGTTGTAGCCGCTGAATTGTGCGAGCGAAGCGAATGTCCTTTTGAGCGAGAGTAGTCTTATCTTCGGTCCCCTCTTCTCCTTGGGTCAGGTAAGAGGTTGGAATCTTCAATGCAGAGAACAACTTGTCTCTCAGATACTTGACATCTTCAATATCGGCTGTATTCTGACCTCCGGCTAAATTTTCAACCTTGGACGACGTGTCTCCTCGGACTGGAATAAAATAATCTTCTTCCACACTCATGGGGTTGTAGCGCAGATCCACACGACCTGACTGAGCGTCCACCAACTGGTTACGCTTCATAGATGTCATGACTTTCTGCATATATTGTTCCACATCGGACGGAGGAATATTTCCCACGTCCACATAAAACACCCTACGCTCCGGCGCTCGGACAATACGGTATGCCATCATTGCATCTTCCATGAGGATTAACTGACGCCAGATTCGACGTGCCGCTTCCAGCACGGAAGTTCCATAAGGCGCGTACTTATCGTTCCCAAGAATGCGAAAATGACCCACTTGCCAATTCTCCAAAGTAAGACCGGCAGAGTTCCACTGATACTGGACATAATTTGGATTAGTTTTGTCCTCGCCTTCCAGACGCTCCACTTCTCCGGGCGGCAACCCAATCACCGTTTTAATGCCAAGATGGTCATCAACATCAAGGTACAGGAAAAAATCCCCATACTTACACATGGTGCGGCACCATCCAAATAAATTGTACTCAATGTTCAAAATATTCTGATACAGTGTTGCCAAGACAGCCTTGATTTCTTCATTGGGACACTTGACGGTTAACATAGACTGCAACGAAGAGTGTGTTGTCATTTCGTCCGCATAAATGTCCAAAGCAGAAGCAATCTCAGGAGTGTACTCCATCTGATCAAAATCGGTATACCGTTCCGACCTGCGCTGATTAGCCATTGCAGAGGAGTTAATCTGGGCAAACGGATTATATCCGGTCCTCTTAAACTGTTGCCCTGACGCGCTCTTAAACCGAGAAGCAAAATAATCTAACTGAGTACGCTTGTAGTTCCGAGTCATCTGGGACCGATAATTCGTAATCGGTCCAGAGAACAAGCGAGTCAGTCTTCGAAATAAAGTTGATTCTGGATTGCGTGGGTTTTTAGTTTGGTCTGCCATTTATCTATCCCTTTAAGAGCCATGAATACTCTTGATAAGCTTTCATTTGTTCGCTACTTTTTTGAACATAGTCTTTTTCATATCCCTGCTGTCCCGGTATTTGAGTGTTTACGCGTGCAGTAGTGAAGAACATGGAGTCCAAGCAAGCCTGCTTATATTCTAAATTTCGCTGATTAACCGTCAAAGCTGTATCCCTCACCCAGCAGGCAATTGCCAAAGACATTACCAAGTCATCGTGATAACTGCGCATTGCCTGTGGCTTTCCGTTGCTCCATATGAAAGTTTTAAATTCGTTGAATAGTCTACCCGAGTATAGAGTAATTAGTTTGTTTCTGACGAATTCTTCCAACTTGGCAACAATTAATGGGCGCGTCTTGGAGGAGGTGGTGAAACCCGCTACTGCACTATTGGAAGACTCCGCAACGGTAGACTCTACGAACTCGTGAGTTCCCTTAATCGAATAATAGATATTGGGATATTGTAAGTCTTGCAACTTCTCCAAGACGGAAATTCCAATGCCCACATTCTCAACAACCAACAGGGCATCTCCATATTCTCTCCCGACTTGATTAAGGATGTTTGCATACATGTCCAAACTTGGCTTGCCCTGATATTCTGCAACTTGCTCCATCGTCTCTAGCTTAATCACATGGAAGACAGAGTAATCAGCCCCATCTCCTCTGGCTACGTCGGCTGATAAGAGGTAGGTGCATTCGGGCTGGTGCTCTTCCCAAATCCAATAATTGCGGTCGAAACCTGTACGATATTTGGGATCGCCCACTGTCTGCTCAATCCTCGTTAGGTCATCGGGATGAATAACAGTTTCGCCTGACGTGTTAAAGTTGCACTCTAACTCTTGAGCGATTTGGCGGCGGGACATGTTTTTTGTCTCTTTCTCGAACCACTCCTGATCCCTCTCAGGATGAACGTCCCAAGGAAGATTAATAGGCTTGAAGTCGTTATCTTCCAGTTCTGCCTCAACGTATGTCTTGTGAAACCAGTTGCCTACGCCATTTGGCGTCGAAAGCGCGATGCATCGACCACCAGTCGAAAGTGTCGGATACAACCCTGTCCACAACTCACTCAAACCTTCAACGTGAGCAGCCTCGTCAATGACCAACAAAGACAAAGCCTCAGAGCGACCAGCATCGCCTGATGTGGACGTGGCTTTAATCTGTGATCCGTTCGAAAGCTCGAAACTTGTACGGTTGTCCACCGAGATATCTGCAATACGAATCCATGGGGGCAGGTTCCTCATCACCGCCTTCACCTTCTTAACAAGGTTGGCGGCTGTGCTGAACTTGGTCGCCATAACAAGAATGTTCTTATCGCGGTGAAACAACATAAGCCACACAACGTAGGCGGCAACAATAGTGGAGATGCCTAGCTGACGTGCCTTGAGGATGATCGTAAAGCGATGATCATTGAAATCTTTTAAAAGGTTATCCTGATAGTCGTAAGTCTTAAAAGGGATGAGCCCCTTCATCGGATGAGAGATGCGGCAATAACTGTTAATAAAGTAGACCGGATCTTTACCCGACCTAACTATCTCTTTGACAATTTCTTTTTTTGATAACTCATGAACCATTAGGCACTTTTGCGAGAATCGTTGTCAGGACGTTTTCCATCCCACCCTCCTTGGTCCAAAAACTTTTGAAAACCATCTTGGAGCTTGTCGGTACTAGGCTCTAAGATTTCGTCAGTACCCTTCACATTCGTAATGCTATAGGAGCGATGAGCCTGAACCCAAGTTCTAACACGACTCGTGTTCTGCACAAGAACGTGTACTTCGCCATCCGCTTTCAAGGTCACGCTCTCGCCCGTTATCTTCTTGTATTCTTTCTTGAGATAGGAGGCGATGTCCTCGATGCGCTGCGCTATTTCGCCCTCAAAGTCTCCCTTGTAAACCTCTTTTAAACGAATCTCGCCCTGATAGTTGATAACTAGAGTAGCGCCAGCGAATTTGATTTTAAACCCGTCGAGAGTACGAGAGTCGTTAACGTAGTGTCCGTCTTCTCTTGTAAGACCGATCTCTAAAGGTTTGCCCTCTTCATCATAGGCGCCGTCATACGCATTAGCTGCTGCTTGCGCAAGTCCTTGAAAGATTTTTAATGATTCTGCTGACATTTAAATTTTCTCCTTAGTGGGTCGCCATCCCGACTCCCATCGTTCTTCTCTTCCCTCAACCCATCGAAAGTAACACATTTTGCAACAATCGAACTTGGTCATGTATACGTTGTCCTGTATACTGAATGAAAAAGCTTCACATACTGGGCATATTCTACTATGTTCTTTATTAAGTAGTTTTTTGCTGACTAAAACGCCTTCGACTTCAATCTTCTCGCCTTTTTCTTTAAAGCGATCTTCTTTTTCCGTCATTTTTCGCAACTGCTCTTTGTATTCTGCTTCTTTTTCGTCGGTCCAATCACTACGAGGGTTCTGTATGGCTTCGTGACCATACTTCTTGGCTATTGCTTTTTCAACTCTCACGATGTAATTTGGATCTTTATGTTTTTTCATCAGTCCACAATTTGGTTAATGGCGTAAGCAGAACCTAAGCCGAGTACAATTCCAGCAGCCACACTACCCGCAATAATAGCAGGAATATTTTTCTTTCTGTCCTTCGCAATAATCTGTCGAAGGTCTTCCAGTTCAGTGTTCTTCGCAGCCAACTCCTCGTTAAAGCGAGTCTGGCTCTCGTCCAGAGAAATCTGCAAGTTTGCAATGTCGAGTTGGCACCTCTCGTTCCACTTGGCTTGCTCAAACTCTAATCGTTTTTGAAATTCGATTTGCGTGAACTGCTTCCAAGTTAGAATCTCTGCTGTAGCCACATCGTTAAAGCATGTCGCCTCGAAGGGAACAATGCCGCCCCTCGGGACCAAGGTAAACTGAGCGGTGTCCTCTGCCATAGCAGGAAAGCTCAGACTCAACAACAATAGAATTCTACTCCACATGCTCAAACCCAAAAGCAGTTTCTATTTCTGTAACGAGAGCATCGGGATTGCTGTGTCGGATCTCGGTTAACTCAATTACCCTATCCGCCTTTTGCTCCTCGACATTCTCTCGAAACTCTAAATATTCTTTTTCAATCTCTTCCATCTTGGCTTGATAGTCCTGAAGGGCTTGCTCTTTCCTTTCGAGTTCACGCTGATAGCTTTCGTTCAAAGCCTCCAATTGAGTCTCGTAACTTTGAACCGTGCTATCATAAGCCTTGATCAATGATTTATGGTCTTGCGACCAAGCGACGGAGATGCCGACCGCCATTAAGACGATCAGCACCTCACGCCAATGCTTGGACAGAAACTGCACAAGCATTATGCGCTCTTCAGCTTAACGACTGCATCGATAACAGCTTGACCGCCCAGATACAGTGCCGAGATGGTTACCCAGTCTCCGCTAGTGAGAAAGCCCGTTGCTGCCAGACCGGTAGCTGTCGCCCACACAAGCAACTTGCGTGAGACCGCTTTCTCCAAAGTTCTATCAATTGCACCTTTAATAGCCATCTTCATAATACCTCCTATATTTTAATATTCTGAATTAGCTCTTCTTCTTTTTCTCAGATTTCTCTGAGGGCTCTTCTGCTACTGGAGGGGTTGTGAATACCATAATCGCATCATGAATTGCACTTGCCTCTTCCAAACTATAAGCTCCTCGCTGCTGAGCCACATTAACAGCATTGATGAGGGCTTGCAAAGCTTTTTGTTGTGTCATTTAACTCTCCAAATATAATTAGTT
>CEUI01008546.1_pt1 | contig 11119 bp, 9 predicted proteins | sample 531411 | NCBI WGS metagenome assembly CEUI01 (sample SAMEA2622841, study PRJEB7988) | marine metagenome | isolation source: saline water (ENVO:00002010), including
CCCAAAGAAGTTCCTGATTATCGGGTCCACAGGCCAGGGGTCGTCACCGCTTGCTGAACCTGCTGTCGCTTGGCAACCGTATGATTTGTGGTGAGCCACATTGGTTGTTGTGTCTGCAGGACTATATCTGCAGTGGGGAGAGAAAATCCATTCGATTGCTGGGTCCACAAAGGCTGAATCACCTGAGTTTCGATAACCGTTTTGGTTCACCAAAGTCGAACCTGCTGCTATACCGGAAGTCGAGTAACCGATACCGAGTTTATACACAGGGCTTCGACCACCCGAACCTTTGCCTGAACCTCCAGTATACCAATGCCCGTCCACCGCTCCATCTGCATACCCTTCTCCTGACGCAACGTATGAACCGTCGTTGTGTTTGAAGGCTGTCATACGGATTGTGAAGAGGTCGTTGTCGTCAATGAAGTTCAAATCTCCTTCATAGTGGATGATTGAGCGTTCGGTGTTTGCTGCTGCTCCACTCAGATATGACCTGAGGTGGAGGAATGGCATTCCGGATTGGGACTTGACCTGCATATATTGGTGGTTGGGAATTGCTGTGCTGATTTCTTCGCCCGTAGCAGACCAATATCCACCTGTTCCACCGGTCTTGTAAGAACACATTGACCAAACACCTGTCAAGTGGGCATCGCCTCGGAAATTGATTGCGGCTGCTGTGGCAGGCATATTGGAATAATAGAGGTATTCACCGTAGCCATCTGAGTTACTGTCAGAATCCTGGGACGCGCGACCCCAAGAAGAGTCTGTTGTGCCTGTTGGGACCCAATACGAACCTTGACTGTCATAGCCATTGGAAAACTTGAGGTAGGCGTCGGAGCCTGCCCAGTTGTATTTTTGTCTGTTGGCTACAAGAGAAGAGGGGTATTGGAGATGGCTTCGACTTTCATAGTAGTTACCGTCACCGAGGCGGTTAATATCCTGTGTGATGTATTCGCCCATGCCTTGATTGTGTAGGTAGCGTGTGGAGAATAGGTCAGTAGACCCCCCAGCGTTGCCGGAGGATGACGAATTACGTTCGGCGTAGGCATACCGGTAGCGGGGGTTCAGGAAGGCTTCAGAATTAAGGGGGTTTCCATGATGAGAATTGCCGTGAGCATAGCTGTTGAGGCTGCCTGGGGTATTTGCGTCATCAGGGATTGCTCGCGCTGAATTGAAATCGTCGTAGTAACCAGCAACCCAAAATGAGAGTCTGCGATTTATTTTCCTTGTCATGCTATTATACCCCTGTTCTCTAACTCATCTGTTACTCCATCAACCACTACTTGAACCATCTGGGGGAGGGTTAATCCGTGAAAATTGTTTGTCATTATGATTTCAGTGTTCGCAATCAGGTTTTCCGCGCCCTTCTGAATAATCTGCTTGGTGAGGTCACCCGTTAGCATTTGATAGTCTCCACCATAGAAGAACTCTTCCATAGCGGAGCCGAACTCATTGACGGCTTGGGGGAGGTCTTCAGAAATTGTGCTCACTAAACCAGCCTGGATTTCTTCATCAGCCATGTTCCAGGCGTCTTGGATTACCTGCGCTTCTTGTTCTGTGAGATAACCTGCTGCTTGAGCTGCCTGGATATAATCGGTCATAGATTCAGCAATATCGTCAGTATCTGGCACCATATCAGTAAACTGAGTGAAGATATCTCTATACACCCCTGTATCGAAACCGTATTTTTTCATGGCTTCTTGTATAGCATAGGCTCCACCATACACTTCACTTTCTGCCAACCCTGAAGGCAATTCAGCTCCCATTTGTAGGTAATCAAAGAACCTTTGCATATCCGCTTGCACCTGGTCCACTGATTGTCCGGTTTTCAAGGCGTAAAGTGCTGCAAAATCAGTGGCATATTCCAGCATTTCATCTTGTTGTCGGTCCATTTCGGATTCTCCAAAACCGAGAGTAAATATCTCTTCAAAGGCAACAGCTACCGCTGTTCCTAAACCGTAACCTTCTGCTCCTTCCAAAGCCGCCAATTCCTGGTTGATGTAAGCCATCCTCGTTTTACCAGCGTCACCAGCAAGGATGGATTCAGCGTTCAGATATTGGAGCCTAAACTCCATCAATTCGTTGAGTTTCCCTAATCCTTCATACTGTCTCTTGTATCCATCAGCGACAGCACCTGAAGATTCTTCAGCCAAATCCACCAATTCTTCATACTTTGGTCTCGATATTGCGAGTTGAGCCTCCAATTCTGCGACGCCCATGCTCATTGGGTCCACCCACATTTCCGCCAAATCAGTCATCCCAGCAGCCTCAAGAGCCTTCACATAGAAATCAGGCGCAATCATCTCTTCCATAACCATTTCACCTGTAATATCGCTGATGAGGTCCCTCGTTACATCAAGGGAAGCGTTTAGGTCGTCCACCTTGCTCTTCGATTTCAGTGCTCCAGCGATAAGCAGGCTAAGAGCACCTGTAATGACGAAACCAATACCTGTTGCGATAGCGAGAGTCCGCATAGCGATAGTGAGTGTGGCTGCTGCTTCGGTAGCAACCATCATTTGAGCAGTCATGAGGAACATTTGAGCCTGCATTGGAATCATAGCGAGAGTCATAGCAATCATTCCAGCGGCGGCTGATTGTTCTGAATCTAAACCCATTTTTTCTCCCAAGAAAGAGACTGCCATGCTCGCTACCCCAGCACCCATAGCGAATCCGTTGAGCCTGGAATCCATGTTACCCAAAGCCAATCCGAATGACCTCATTTGTGATTCCGAGTTTTTCATCTCAACTCTAACCTTAATCAGGGCGTCGAGAGTCTTGTAGTTACTCAAATTGAACTTTTCGAGTATTTCATTCAGTTCCGCGAGAACTTGTGCTTCCAAAGCCTCGGCTTCCATACGGTCAAGTGTCGCCATTTGGACTGCAAATTGTATCGCAGCATATTCCAAGAGAGCATCATTGTGAGCATCCTGGACTTGTAGGAGTTCTTGTTGTGATAATTGCAGACCTTCATCCACAGCAATTCGTTGAATGTGACCTTGCAGGTATGTTTGTGCTTGCTCTAATCGTCGTTGTTCGAGTACAACTTTTTCTCTGAGTCTGACGATTTCTTCTTGGTCTTGTGGTGCTTGCATTTCAGTGAGCCTTGCTTCTGCTCTCTTCAACTCATTCCTTTTCCTTGAAAGGTGCCATTGTGAGTTTTGAACCTTCTCTGTTTGTATTTCAGCCTGCAAATTGGCAATCAGGAACTTCAATCGGGATTCTTCGTTTTCGTTTGCTAACTGTTTGAAGTAAACTCGCCTCTCTTCAGCCCCTAATTCATGTTCAGCCAGCATGAGGTTTTGCATTCTAAATTGCACCTCATTCGTCAGCAATTGTGCATCCATATCAGAAATCGCTACCATCGTGTTGAATCTGGCTTTAATCTGGTCGTTAGTGGTTGAGATTTGCTCTTTCATTCCCCGTTGTGCTTCGACTAATTGTTGGTCATAACTGAGGAGGTTCCTCTTCAATTGCCCCTGTTGTTCCACCAATTCGTTAATTTGAGTGATAATCTCTTCTTCAATTAACTGCATTCGCACATCAGTTTCCTTGACCTTAGCGTGAGCATATCTCATATAGGCTGTTTGAGCCTCCAATTTAGCCTTCCTATCAATGAGGTCGTTTTCGGCTTTCGCCATAGACAGGCTACTTTGATACGCATCTCTTCTTACTACTTCGTGACCAGCAAGAGCCTGCATAAGAACCTTCTGAGTGCTTAACGCAATTGAGACGTTCTTCATGTTGATAGCCATATCGAATGTCTGGCTCCCAAGCATACTGAATGCCTTGACATAGAAGAAGAGTTTTTGGACGTTATCCTCTCCAACCATTTCATTCATGTTGTTGGTTAGAAGAGACAGACCTTCAGCCCAGAAGATTTCTGCTTCAGTTGCTCCCTTCATTACGGGGACCAGACCTTGACCGATTTCATCTTTGACGTTGGTTAGTTCAGCCTCTAAAATCTTCAGTTGGTATGCTGGGTCGCCAGTAAATAACTCCAATTCTTCAGTTGCACTATCCAGGCGTTGAGTCGCTTGGGTTGTTAGAGTCATTGTCCTGTCATAATTTTCCATCAATTTCAGGAATCTAACGTAGTGGTCATTTCCAGCAACTGATTGAGCGATATTCAATTTTTGTTGGTCGGTGAGATGTTCCCACTGTGTATCCAATTGCCCTAAAATCTGTTGTAGTGGTTTCAGGCTCCCATTAGCAGTCCTGATATTCCCAGCATACTGTTCCATTATTTGGTTGTTTTGGCTGGTGTTTGCACCGAGACGAGCATAAATCATACGCAAGGCACGACCGGCCTTACCTTGTTCTTCACCAGCCTCAATCAATGTGGCGGAAGCACCTGTCATAAACTCAAGGGAATCACCCGCCAACGTAGCCGCTGAAGCGAACTGATTCATAACGAATGTGAGTTGTGCTGCTGTTGCCGCACTTCTGTTTTCGACAGTGTTCAGCATTGTGATTGTGTCGTTCATATTTTGTGCGACCAGGTCAGCCTGTTGCATAGCATCCATTTGTGCGTAAACTGCTTCAGTGGTGTCACCGAACATGAATCCGGTCTGCTGTTGTAATTGGATAAGACGAGTCGTTGCTTCTTCAGTCCCCATACCACCGACGAAACCGAACTTGATTGCTTCACCTGTGGCTGCTATCACGGCTTCTTGTGACTTCAAAATACCTGACAATTGAGCGGTTCTGCTACCGGCTTTGTATGATTCTTCGGCTGTGAATCCATACCCAGCACCGAGCTCTTTAATGTCGTCAGCCATTTCCCTGACATTAACATCTTCAATACCCCTCGCGAACTTGGTGAACTCAATACGAGCCTCAGCGAAAGCGGTTGCGATTGGAACTGTTTCAGCCGCCACCTGCTTGAACGGCTCAATGAGCATGATGACACCTTCCTGAATGGCAGTCATCGAATCCATCATAATTCCTTCAGTGACAGTAGCCAAAGCCTGCATACCCGCCTGGGTATCTGCCATAAATCGTTGAGCCTGGAAACGTCCCACAACGTCGAAGAAAACTCGTGCGCCACCTACTCGTGCCATTCAATCACCACCTATTCATCCACCATTCCCTTCTCCTTCAACATCTCGAACAGATCTCCCTCATTTATAGTCTCTGCCTGCTTTCTACTGTGCCTCTTTTGTTTTAACCGATTCGCCATTCTGTTCCCATCTTTCGATGAGGAAAGAGCATCTTCTCGCTGGTTTTGTATTTCCAACGCTACTTCCAGGTCGTAGGCAAGGGCGTGTTGCCCTCCTTTTTGATTGTAAATCTCGAGGAGCTGATGCGGGAGAAACCCCTTGAATGTCTGCAAGAGAGACGGCAAAACCAGCATCAGTTGCCCAAAGGGACTGCACCATCCTCGTCATCTCCTCTTACAAATCCGAGGAGTTCTCTAAGTTCAGTGCTTGTGAGTATATTTGCATCAATGTTTTCAGTCAAGATGCAAGGGGGAACCCATTCTCTCATTTGTGCTTCAAGTCCCCCACCCATTTCTTCGAGAGTTTGGCTGAACTCTTCGTGTTGTTCTGGGGTCCATTCTGCTGGGTTCGCTCCAAAGTCACGGCATTTGCGGAACGCCTTCGCTTGAATCGCTTCAATTTTCAATTTCTCTAAACCTGATGCTTGGCGCACCAAGATTTTCTGGCCATCTGTCAACTCAAACTCTTTTTGCATAATAGGCATACTTTCACTGTTCCTTTTCTATTCTATTCTATACTGTGAGGTGCTAATTCACCTCAATATGCGGTGCTTTGTTGATTATACAGGACGCACTTAATCATATCGTTTGCGCCTGTATCATCGAGCAAGCCCTTGAAATTGACGGTCATGGTTTGTGTGTCACGACCACTAACGCTGGTTTCAGGGTTTTCAAATGCTACCTTGTAAATCTCGAAGTGGACGGTGTTTGTTCCGTCGCCCATCAAGAATGTGAGTGCTGGTGCTGAAGCCGATGGGTTGATGATTACATCAGCATCATCTGTTTTACCCATGTTGTCATAATCTGGTTCATCACGGTCTGGGGTTTGCGTCCCATAGATTGCAGATGAAAACTCGATTGAGCCTGATACTTCGACTTGTTGCACCGGAGGCATCCGAATGTAGGTTGAATCACCGAGGCCACAGGCGTTGTCTGTGTCACGGTTAAGGTTGATTTCGAGTGAAAAACTCTTAACGTGTTGTGAAGCCGAGGCGTTGTTGCTAAAGTGGACGGCTGAACTTACGAAGTGACAAGCATCCAGGCTGTCAGCAAATGAAGGTGTCAGGGTGATTGTGTTTGTTGCTGATTCACCTTTGCCGACCCAATCAACAGAAAGGCTGGCGTATTCATTGAGTGTTGAACTGATGCTCAAGCGGTTGAGGCACATTCCGAGGAATCGGTGTTCTCGGCTGGTGCGCCCGATATACATTGAAAACGATGGTGCTGTTCCAGCCATCGTCATTGTGTGGGTGTAAGGACCGGAACCCGTCTTTGTGTCTGTTGGGAAGAAACCCTTCAGAAGATTTCCGAGGAAGTCATCACATTGGACGGCGAGGTTCAATCCACCTTCGGAGTATTTCTTGCCTACTGATGCTTTGCCTTGTGCAAAGTGAGACATATCTTTTCTGTGAATCAGGTCGTATCGCCCTTGAATGGACTCATCATCGACCTCACCATAAACCCATGACGAACCGGCCAGCGTGCCGTATGTGCTTTCTTGTTGGATTGCTACCCATCGTGTATCAAAGTCACCCATTGGTATAACCTCAGTGGGTCTTAGACTGAGTGGGGTATTTGAACCCTCCGGCTATTATCGCCGCCTCATTGAGATTCTGCGCCTATATCTGAACCTCAAAACGTGAATACAGATGACCTCATCACTATCCATCTTTGTGTCAAATTGAGCCTGGTAATTTTCCAGGGAATCCACGTTCCCATCTAAGCCTGTATTCGTATAGAGTTCATCGAATACATCACCAGCGATAGCCATACCGAGCCTGTATGCGTTTTCATAATTTGAGCCTTGAGTAGTAACATAGATTGTCACCTCAAAGTTCTGGTCCACATGGGACCCTCCCAACACAACAAACTCAGGACTTTCAACACCTTGTAACAGGACGTGAATTGATGGTGGACGAATGCGGCTGAGCATTTGGCTGGAGATGTCGAACCCGTAAATGATGGCTGAATTGTGAACGTGAGTCTTGAGCATTGTTCTCTTGCAGGCTTTGAGTTTTTCCACTATCGAAAACCCCATACGGAGCATTGTGTCATTTACCCAAGCAGAAAGAGCCAATTCATCGGGTGAAAATGCTCCATGAGTAGTAGCATAGACCGAACACCAATCAATCGAGCCTGAAGTGTTACCCCATTGGATTACGTCACTTGATGGGGAAGAACCTGCGACTGAAAGAGTCATAGTGTTGCCGTCATCATCTTCCATGATTTCACGCAAATACAGATTGGCAGTTCCATCCGATGAAAGAGTCAATCTGAGCAATACAGGTGTTGCGTTTTCTTCTGTTACTTTGAGGTCTAATTCCCTGCTTGTAACAGTTGTTGCACCGACGAGTTTCACTTTGTCATCTCCGCCGTTGGCGTGGACTTCGACTCGCTTTGTGCCGTTGTCAAGAGCCAAAAGAACTGTTCCGTCTGTTGGTGTGGTTTGATATTGGATACAAGCAACGATGGTGAGGTCATTATCGCTTGCGGCTGGTGTTACCTTCCATGTTTGACCGGAGCCTGAAATCCTCCAATTGTCGCCTGTGGCTGAACCGTCACTCCCTGAACCTGTAAGAGTCCATGTAGCATTCCATTCTCCTGGTGGGTCTGCAGGGTTATCGCCGTTTAGCCTGTGGTTCCAAAATTGAGTTGTTGTTGCTATCGCCATATCATCACCTCAGTAACCTCTCCTCTTGGGCATCGGTAATACGCTGTATTGGAATGAAGTGCCGCTCCTTACTGATTCAGCACCTGGGTATTTAGCCAAAATCTTATCCACCCAATCTTCAGCAAACTTATCAATCAACCCCTCGTAAATCGGTTGTAGGAAATCCTTCGTATCAAAACCAGGGTGTTTTTCAGTATTTCCCATGATGGGGTCGCCCAAGAAACCGTGTTTACCAGGCTTAACCCTTCCATGAGTTCCCATAACCCAAGCCCTGGTGCTGCTTCTTACCACTTCGGGTAGCATAGCAGGATAATTAAATGCTGTTTTTCCTTCATAGTGCAATTGAGCCAATTTGACTCCTCTTGAACCCTCGACGCCTTCCAAAAACGGCTCGCTTCCCACTAAATATCCCATTGGTCTGTATCTGTAACCTGTAAGACTGTTAGCAATCTTGACGTATGCGTGAACTGAAGGTTCTGGGTGGAATGAATCTCCTGGGACTTTCACATTAGCCAATGCGCCAGCCTCAGCCTTTAGCCACTTCTTCATCGCCCCGACCTGTTGGTTGATTCTCCTTTGCAGAACATCGTCTATAATGTCAGGCATATCTTCACTGACTTGACGCATAGCCTCTATGAGTTCTGTGTCGTCCACCCAAACTGTGAAGTGTCCTCCTTTAGACTCCTTCTTCCCTTTTTGGGGAGTGACTTTCTTGAAGAAATCAGCCATCAATCCACGCTCCCGAGGTGAGCCAAACGCTGAAGGTTTTCTTCACCTCGGCTGCGAAGAACATTAACACGAGGTGATGCTGGACTATCATGGAAAGCAGCCTCATCTTCAAGATAATATGCTGCTGCCAAGTCGCCACAGATTTCACGGAGGACGTGAGCGAACTCACCTTGTTGGACTGTTGCTCCGGTATCGTGGTCGAATGAAAGTCCTGTAACACCTGTTAAGTCGTTGGTGGATTTACCGGTCCACTTGAATGAATCTCCAGCCACATTCCCATTTCCGGATGAAGAAAAATCAGTCCCACTCGCTACTGTGATTGTTGTTGCTCCCGCTGATAACGCACCACTTGTGGTGCTTGACGCAGTAGCAGCCGATGGAACATCTGTTCCGTATTCACGGAACATCTGGTCAATATCAATCGCTGCTCTGCGAATAGCGGTAGTGAGCCTGGTGCTTGCTCGGTCACGCTGTCCGCTATCCAAGCCTAAACGACCTGCTACGTCTGCGTTGGAGCAATATGAACCCATTCAAAACCCTCACTCAACATCTGCCAGAATCATATTCGCTTCTTTTTTGGTTTCCTTTGCTTTGTCTGCAACATCATCAACAGTGTCAATCAGTTCGTCAAGGGTAATCTTGCCATCAGCCATCACTGCCCGATACTTCTTTACGCCCCAAACGGCGACACCAATTCCTAATACTGCTAAACCTGCAACCACTTCAATATCCATTCTATTCACTTCCTTGATACAACACTTCCTTTACGGAAGAGTGAGGAATAAACGTGAAAGGTCTGTCATCTCCCTTGTGGCGAAAAACCCGATAACCATGTTCATTCTCTTCGATGAACACATTCGTATAGCACCTCTCAGGAGGGCGATAGACCAATTTGCCTTTCCTCATGTTATTTTCACACTCCCTCAGTCCTATAAACTCTATGCCACCACAACACTTGCTTGAACAGGTGGGTCATACGCTGCAGCGATAAACCAACTGTTCATATCTGGGATGTAAAACAAATCCACACCACAACCAGGTGCGAGCAAGTTAATTTGAGTCCCAACGAGATTCACTGCTTTACCATTTGGGGCTGCATCAAGAACACAACCAGCATCTGAATGGATTCGGAGATAGTGAAGTGCTGTTGGTGCTGGGAGAACGGCTGTTATTGGCCCACTAACGATAGCCATTGTTGTTGTTGCACTGATAGCGGGAGAACCTGCATTAACGAGTTGGTCTGCTTCTGTTATGGCCGAACAAACAAAGTCCATATTGCCGTTAGCATCGTCGTAGGTTACTGCAATACCTGTCTTTGTCCCTCCCGTAGCGACCAAAGCCCCTGCAAAGTCTTCGACCTGTTCTTGGGTGAGTTGTGTGTTTGTGTCTGTTGAGACTAAATCAATTGTTCCATCAGAGTCTTGATATGTGGCCGTGATATTTGTTTCAGTATTTCCTGAAAACATGGCACCGACAATATCCTGAACTTGCTCACTGGATAATTGAGTATTTGTGTCTGTGGAAGAAATTGTGACAACGCCTGCCGATTCCGCCAACGTAATGTTCGTCCCCTTTTTCAGCATTAGAGTTTCGCTCGACCCCAATGTATTGTCGGCACTCCCGTCACCGTCCGTATCAACAGTTACTGTTCTTACGGACCCACCACCACCGCCAGAAGCAGCAGCCCATTCGGGTGCTGTGGCTCCTGAATTAACCGTGAGGACTTGACCAGCAGTTCCGATAGCGAGTTGAGAGTATTCGTTTTGATTCGACCCATACAAAATGGACCCACCTGTGACTATTGCATTGTTTCCTGTGCCACCATAGGGGGCCGTTAGAAGGGGTTTATTTGGGTCCACCCTATACACACCATCGGAAGATTGTGTGTAGGCCCAGGAACCGTCTATAATGGGTCTATTTGTTAGGTGGATTTCGGAACCCAAATTAACCGTTGGGTGGTTTCTGAGCAAAGCCCCAACACCAACCTTCAACGAGTTACAATGAAGGGCGCAACCATCGTTTATCCAAGCATAGTCTCCTGCAGTTGCACCTGACATTACTTCGATGTTGTAAAACTTGCTGGTGAATGAGGCTGCTGGTAGGCTACTCGAACCATAATGAGTATATGAACCATTCACCGGAAGAGCAATCCCGCTCGTAGTCGGGTAAAACTTCCATGTGGATAGACCAGCATAGAATGTGGGGTTTTGGCAGACAAAGGTTCCTGGGATATAGGCAGGTTGCCCCAAGAAGTTCTTTTCTGAGCCTACTGAAAATATCTTCTTCTTGTCGAGTCTGGGAGTTGTGATTCGAGTTGGAGCCATATTCGCACCATTGTTTACTGTCAAATTGAGGAATTGGACTTCGGGATTGAGATTTTCAACGAACTGATAAGTGGACTCAAAAGCACAATGTTGAGGATTGTAAGTTCCTGAACCTGTTGCTGTAAGAGTGACATTGGGATAGGAACCGTTGTCAAACTTAGTGTGAGCAGTAGTGGTCGT
>CEUI01004190.1_pt1 | contig 11086 bp, 19 predicted proteins | sample 531411 | NCBI WGS metagenome assembly CEUI01 (sample SAMEA2622841, study PRJEB7988) | marine metagenome | isolation source: saline water (ENVO:00002010), including
AAATACCCAGCAGACGTAATTGATAAGGTTTTAGATAATGTTTATCCAATTTGGTTGAAACTAAAATACTTACATAAGAGAGCAAGACCTTTTCAGGTAGCTCCACATTTAGGTTATAAAATATCTGTGATACAAACAGATTCGCATCAAACACCAGCTTACCCAAGCGGTCATCAAGCCGAAGGTGCTATAATTGCCGAAGTGTTATCTAGCTATTATCCAGAACACAAAGCGGCTTTTTATGAAGCGGCTGGATTAGTAGGTAAGGCAAGAGTAATGCAGGGTGTTCATTATCCAAGCGATAATGATGTATCAATGATATTATCTAGGATTCTTTGGGAAGACATTAGACAAAATTTGTAGTGATATTGATTGGAATTCTTAGGAGGTTTTTCAGGACTAACCATTGAGGTGTATTATGAAAAACTTTTTAAGAACTATTGATTTTATATGCTCTAACACTTTTTACATAAGTGGAACAATTTGCTTTGTGCTAATTATCCACTTGCTTAAAAAACTCTCTTTGTTAGGGCTTTGAAATGAAAATGTTAATACTAATTTTATCTTCATATCTTTACATGGACTGCCCAGTAGAAAAAGAGTTGTATAGGAATTTCACTGGTATTAAAAGGCTTGACAATTTTTTGTACAGAGAACAAAGGAGTTTTTGGAAACAAAAGCAAAGAAGAGAGAAAAAAAATGAAAAAACTAAACATGCTCTGCCTAGCAATAATGGCAATTACTATAGGATGTTTAGGATTGACGAACTATAAACAAGGAAAAAGAATCACCCAACTTGAACGTGAGATGTATATGAATAGTGCATATCTTAATGACACATCAAGTAAACTTGAGATGTTTTTAAGTATGATAGAAGAAGAGATGCACTCATCAATTAGGAGAATATCAAGGCCGATAGCGAGAGAAGAGGTTGTAAAGGGCTTCCAACAATTTGCTGAAAACTTCAGAAAGTTATCTGAGAAAGGTCAACAAGATGAAAAACCTAATACAGAAATTGAGGACAACTGACTGGGAAAGTTTTAATAGGTACATAATGTTATTAATAATCAGCGTTGCACCAGTGATTATAATAGCAGTTATAATAGGGTTATTACTGGATATTGCAACAAAATGTTAGAGGATTGGTCTGTAGGCTTGATGTTAGCTCCTAGAGAGGGTGCTATATATGTGAATAAGACTATAGAATCTTGCTATAAGGCTGGGTGGAGCGATATAACGGTTTTCGCTGAACCAAATTCGCCACCCACGCCGAGTAGTAAGAGGGTTCAAAGACCTAGCAAATTTGGAAATTGGTTAAACTTCAAGCAGTCTCTTACTGACATGTTTAATCAAAACCAAAACAAAAAATATTACATGCTAATAGAAGATGATGTTGTCTTTGCAAAAAACGTCAGACAGTTTTTAGACTGTGTTCTTTGGCCTGAAAACACTGGAGTATGCTCAGTGTATTGTCCAAGTCATTATGAAACTTTTGAACGAGCAGGCTGGAATAATCACGCCGGTCTAACGACTTGGGGTGCTGTTACAATGATTTTCTCTAATGAGTCTTTACAATCTTTCATTAGCTACTATAATAATAATACATGGCATAGCGACCAAATGTGCGACAATGCAGTTGGTAAGTGGTGTATGCGCACTAATAAAAATGCCTATTTCTTTTCCCCAGCTTTAGCGCAGCATGTAGGAGTTAAGTCTTCTCTTTCTGCAAAGAAGTATCATTCAAAAAGGTACTCAACACTTTTTGTTGGAGAAGAGTTTGATTGTATGATGTTATTATGTGGTGATGGAAATGATAGATTCGAGCGAGATAATTGATGCAAAGTTTTGGAGAGATGAGCTTTGCGATGTTAATTATGAAACTGGAGACACGCTGCCAGATTCAGGCGTTGTCTATGTAAACATAGAACATATACAAGACTTCTTCAAAAAATGCACTCAGACAGATAGAGAATTCACAGTAGTAAGCGCATACAGCGACTTTGGCTTAGCTGTTCAGGAAGAGCATCCCGTATGTGTAGACATGTTAAAATGGTGGCCTTTTGTTGCTCCCAACGTGCCAACTCTTGGCTACAACGACCTAATAATACCAGCAAGGTGCGAGAAAGAAAATTGCAATATAAATGATAAATTTTCTATAAAGTGCTATGCTTGGACTCTGGCTACTTTTGATTCTATACCAAAGAATATTAAAAAATGGTATCTCGTAAATCCTATGACTGATACAGATGTAGTCACTGGCATACCTATTGGGGTGGGCGAAGGAGATGCCGAGCTTATTTCTAAAACAAAAATTTACAGCACACAAGAAAAAACCAAACTTCTATATGCAAACTGGCAAACATACACAAGTGAAAGACTGCACTTAAAAAACTTCTTAGAAGAACAGAACTACCCTTACGTTACCTACAGAAAAACCCCAGACCTGCCAAAAGAACAATACCTCAAAGAACTTGCCGAGCATCACTTTGTTCTTTGTCCAGAAGGGAACGGCGTTGATTGTCATAGAGTATGGGAAGCTATTTATCTAGGCGTTATTCCGATAGTGGCTGACAATACAACAAACAGCCACTTTGACGGATTGCCAATCATAAGAATCAATGACTTCTTCCAACTAAATGAGCAGGCTTTACTTAACGTACTAAACCAGATAAAAGACAGAGAAAAGAATCTAGAAAAAGCAAAAAAGTCTTACTGGAAAAAAATAATATTCAATGGATATTAATTACATAGCACCAATCAATTCTTTGGGGTATGGAGTTGCTGGTCTAAATATATTAAAGTCCCTAAACAAAAACAACAAAGTAAGCTACTTCCCAATAGGCGAACCGTCTCTGCAAAACCGTCAAGATTATGAGCTTGTATCTGAGACAATATCAAACGCCAAGAAGCCAAACTTCAAAGCTCCATGCGTGAGAATTTGGCATCAGCACGACATGAGCCAGTTTGTCGGCAAGGGCATCCATGTTGGTTTCCCTATATTTGAACTAGATACGTTCACTGAACAAGAAATTCACCACCTGAAAAGCCTAGACACAATCCTTGTTTGCTCCCAGTGGGCAAAGGATATTATTCTCAACAACCTAGAGCATGACTCTGTTGTCGTGTCTCCTCTGGGTGTTGATAGGTCTGTATTTCAACAAACAGAAGTAACTGATGGTTCGACTAAGTTTTTTAATTGCGGAAAATGGGAGATAAGAAAAGGTCACGATATTCTATTTGAGGCTTTTAATTCTGCTTTTAATGAAGATGACGATGTTGAACTTTGGATGATGTGTCACAACCCATTCTATTCTGAGGAAGAAAATAGAGAATGGGAAAATCTTTATCTGTCTTCAAAACTGGGTAGTAAGATTAAAATCATACCTCGTCAAGAAACGCATCTTGATGTGTTTAACATCATGTCTAGCGTGGATTGTGGTGTATTTCCTGCTAGGGCAGAAGGATGGAACCTTGAGCTTCTTGAAATGATGAGCTGTGGGAAGAGCGTTATAGCGACTGACTACTCTGCACATACAGAGTTTTGCAATAAAGATAACTGCGGCCTGATACCAATAAATGAGACTGAGCTTGCTTATGACGGAAAGTGGTTTAGTGGTCAAGGTAGCTGGGCTAAAATAGATGAGACCGCAAAAAAATCTATTGCGGACGAAATGCGGAAAGTTCATGAGCTAAAGAAGGCGGGGAGTCTAAAAGTCAATAGTAAGGGAGTTCAGAGAGCTAGCGAACTTTCTTGGGACAACACATCTGAAAAGATTTTAGGAGCATTACAATGAAAGAAAGAATGATTAACTACCTTTACAACAAAGCTATCGCTGACAAAGAGAAGTCTTTAGGCTCTCTTGAGCTTTTATTAAACAGTGCAGTTGGAATAGGAGACCATTCAACTCAAGACTTTTATGATAATCTTGATGAGGCACTTAACAACCTTGTAGACGCAAAGGATAGACTTGAGGTTTTACAAGAACTTTTCCATTTGGGTGACAATGAATGATTAGATATAAAGTAAAAGTGAATCTAGGAATTTTCTCACAAACTGAAGGAGAGAACTCTATAGATTATAAAATTCTTGTTATTAATAACAACGAACCTCCGGGAATGTTTTTATATGACAAGCAAACTGTGCAACAAAAATTAGATAAAATATTTTCTCAGTTTGTACACGCTCATTCTGAGTCAGTTGAAAAAATATTCTGCGGAATTGAAAACGATGGGGAAATTCTAGAAATAAATTATATATGTATGATTCCAAACCAAGTGAAAAATAAAAATGGTGTCTGGGTTTCCGTTTTTGAATTAATGGCAAAGGAATCAGAAATAAACAACACTTACAAAAAGATGTTAGACAATGTATCAAACTGTTACACTAGATAGAGAAAACATAAAAAACTACATAACTTTCTCCTTTGATGAAGATGGGGAGATACTCTGTGATTGCACCATAGGGCAAACAGAGGATGAAATATCCAGATTTGCAGATATGTTATATCAGGTTTTTTCTGGAAAACTAACAACAGCGACCCTGCTGTTTATATACCAAAATTTAGAAAAAGATGGCAGGGAAGATGTCAGACAGGTCTTGCAAGAGACTTTAACGTCTATTATTTCTGGTGATATGGAGAGTATCAAGAGAAAAGAACAGCCAGATTCACCAGTTGTAAAGCCTACTGAGGTTATTAGTAAGCTGAATAGTAAAAGACAATAACCTATAAATGGTGTATAATAATGTGAATATATGCCCTAAAAAGTAGGAGTATAAGTATGTCTAATAAAAAAATAGCTTGGGAAAAATGGGAAGCTCAAGAGTCTCAACCTGTTGATTTCTTTGGGTTCAACGACGAAGAATCTGAACACGAAGAAAATACTCATATGAAACTTATTCAACAGCACTTGCTTGAACCTTTTGATATGGTCTCAACACCTGTTGGTTTTTTTCACCAAGAAGATATTAACAGGCCAGATATAGTTTTTGATTGCTGGATTGGCCACACCAACTTTGAGATAACCTACCCTATACAAGATTCTATAGAAAAAATAGAAGGGGTAGAAATGCTTGTTATCTTGAGTAGATACAGGTTCTTAATTGGTATTGGAAAGCTATTCAGTTTCAGTGGCTGGGGTGGCGTTAGGGAAAAAATAGAGAAGTGTGTTACTGGCGTTGATGCTTCAGAGGAAAAAATCTCTTTGAATCAGCAGACAAAGGAGATAATTGAGGAGATAAAACTTCAGCTAGAGCATTACAATCACTGGGCTATATTTGTATTTCCAAATGGTGAATACGACTATGTGAGTGCCGACGAGCCTAATGATAAAGACTATCTTAAAAAGGTTAACACTTTCAAATTGGCTGGGGAAATGACAGGAGGAACGTTTATAAGCTCAGAGGAAGAGGATGGAAGAGTGTAAAAATCTAGAGTATGAAAAGGCTCTAGAGAACGAGGACTACGCAAAGATTTTAAATTCAGTATGTAAAAAATACAGATTTAGAATGGATAAAGAAGATTTGCACAGATGTAAACTGATAGCCTTATGGGATGCTATAAAAAAGTTTAACCCAGACAAAGGTGTTAAGTTCACATCTTTTTTGTATAACTGCATTACATGGGAGTGTAGGAGACAAGTTACTCAAAACAATAAGAGAAAAACAGTACCGTTAATAACCGAAAAGCAGCAACAAATATCAAGTCATTACGAGTTGACAGATTTGATAAACTCTCTACCTAAAGAATATTCCAAAGTGCTAATCCAGAAATTTTTTCATGGATACACAATAACAGAAATAGCAAAACAAAATAATTACAGCAGAGAGACAGCCAGAATTCGTGTTAATAACGCTATAGATAAATTACGTAGAAAATGCGAATAGAACTATCATGCCACGACAAAGCCTTAAATTACAATGATGTACTGAAGTCGCTGTTTTCATCCACAGAAAACAAGCTGGATTCAATATCTTTTCCACAAGGCTATCTAAAATTAGTAAGCGAGTTCCAGAAGTCTATCGACATATCTGGCCTGATAGATTTTCCGTATGGGTTAAGCGACACGGAAATAAGACTTCACTCCATTCTTCTTGCTATAAGAAGAGGCTGTAAATTCATAGACTTGGTTCTCAACAGTTCAGACGTAGAAAATTGCAGATGGTCTGAGATAAAAAGGGATGTGGAATCCTCATTGAGACTGTGTAAAGATAACAGAGTCAGCTTCAGACCAGTTATAGAGTATAGAATATTTGAACCAAAAAAAGTTATAGAACTATGCAATTTTTTACACAGAATAGGCGTGGATGTAATAGTGACATCGACCGGCACTATAGTAGACGATATAACAGATAATATTATTATAGCAAGAGAAATACAGGATAATTCTGGCATACACTCTATAATATGTAGTAATATATACAGTTCTGAGCAAATTGACATTATAAGCGATAGTAATATACACGGCTTAAGATTTACCTCAGCTTCAATCCTTAAATATTTATTCGGAAATGGTGTATAATATTTTAGGAAACGGACTCTATTTTAGGATGAAAAGGATTAATAACAGCCATAATCTTACGAGGTAATTCAAATGGCACTTCCTTATCAAGCCGTAACAAGCGGCGCAGAAAAAGTTAACGGCGGAACAGTTATTAACGCCGGTAATGCAGATTCAGCATTAGTAAACTCAAAGACACCTTCTGATATTCTTGGAACACATGGGGCTTATGGCTCACAAGTTGTTGCTCTTTCTGGCGGTAGCTCTGCAACCGGAACCCAGAAAGCTAAAACGACTGGTTCTATTGGTGATTCTATTGGGCATATCATTAGATTTGTTTCTACAGGCGTTGCAAGCCCAGCTAGTGATAAATTTAGAGATGCTATCGCCGATAGACAAAAGGCTTACGGTGCAAAAACTGGTACAGCTTTAAGAGATGGTGCTTGGGATGCAACAGGTATCTCACAACAAAGAAGCAACTGGAACAGCTCAGCTTCTTCTGCTGTAACTGGCGGTGTTGTTTCTGCTCTCAGCGACACCTTCAAAAGCACTACTAACAATGGTACTGATTCTTCAGACGATGCCATCTATGGTGGCGATAACAGTACTGGCGAATTGGTCTACATGCATGGAGCTAAGATTCCAAAGCAGGCTGATTATCCAGCTAGAAAATAATTGTTAGTTGTATTGGGGGCGTGGGTATAGTCCCACGCTCCCTATTTTTATTTGGAGCAGTTTAATGAAGACCCTGATAGCCTTCCTTCCACCTTTATTAGTTGCAGTTGGCGACACCTTGCCTACTGGCTTTGATTGGGGGACGATATCAGCTACTGGACTTTTGGGGTGGTATTTATGGTATACAACTAAAGTTATTTTTCCTTCCCACCAAAAACAAGTAAGCGATATGCAAGAAACTTTTAGTAGTGATTTCAAAAACCAAAGAGACCACTATGAAAAAATATTAAATGATATACAGGATAGGTACGACAAGAAACACGAAAATGACATGCACGAAATGCAAAGGGTCATAGAAACACTTGATAAAATAAATGTAGCTTTAACAAAGATAGGAATAAATGATGAAAGAAGCAATCAAAAGTAAAAAGGGAATTATGGCAATAGTATCAATATTAATTGCTCTACTTGCAGCCGTATGGCAAAATGGAGGACTTGATGGAATTATTATAGATGTTCCGGGTTCAGACCCAATAGAAGTTAATATTCCAGAAAGTTGTGAAGATTGTGAAGAGGCTTGTGAGTGCCATATTGATGGCGGTGATTGCATCTGTGATGACAGTTGCGCCTGTCCTGTCTGCGCCTGATAATTACGAAGTAGAAGTAGTTGAATACTGCGACTATGTAGAAATTAATCATGTATACAGATATGATGAGATTGAAGAGAGAGTGGTCTGCTATATGAAGCAGGCCATTTTCTGGTCTTTTAGGTATGACGTTTTATTACCAGTTAGAAATAAAGAAGGCAAACTGACTGATGAATACAAAATGACTTCTGATTTTGTTATAAGAGATTACGTTGTATTAAAAGAAGGGTGGAGCAACAAGCAAAACTTAAGATGGAATCTTATCAATGGAAAATGGCATTTTACTTTCTACGATATGAATAGCGATACCTATTTACGAGTCATATGTAATAGCATAAAGACGAGCTATACAGATTACGATGTCGAACGTAGAAATCTTAAGCTAGTAAAAAAAGAACATAGACGCGAATTTATGGAGAAAAGAAAATGAGGTATCTGACAATAGTAATTGCTTGTTTGTTTTTAGGGCTGATATATGTTGGCGAAGCTAGCGGTGATGAACTAAAGGCTACACCCCGAAAGGTTATTAAACCCCCAACTACGGCGAGACCGCAATCATCCCAAGAACGAAGGGTCGTTACACCTCCAGCTACTGTGAGACCGCAATTACCTCAAGGTTTTGGAAGACCAATACAAAAACCTGCGGGGTTTGGCAAGCAAGAGTGGCAGAAACCGCAACAACCTCAACAGCAACAGGTCAGACCTAGCCACAACTATAGACACGGAAGCATAATAATCGGTAGGCCATATGTTCACCCATTTAATTATCCTTCCGTAGAGACTAGATTTCATCCAATATACGGCTTTTACAGAGTTTATCACCCTCCAGTGGTTAACCCCTACTATAATCCTCAACCCTTCCCTGTTTATCCAGCACCGTTTCATGGTTTCTTTTTTCAGTTTAGATGGTAAGGAGTAATAAAATGAAGTACCCAAAAATTAGAGCTGAGTGGCAACCAATATATAATCCTGATATTGATGTGAAAAGCCAAGAGTTGAAGATATATAAAAACTCTGAGCTTATTCAAGAACATTCACTAAACCGTTGGGATGGGTCACTAGAGATTTTTATCCCTGCTTGGGACGAGAAAGGGCGTTTGATACAAGACCCAACTAGAATATACTACACTGTAGAAGCTATCACAGATAACTTTTCCTCTGAAGTCATAGCTTCAAATGTCATAGAATTACAAAGTGTCGCTATTGATGAAAAACCAACGGACTTGAAGGTGTCCGTAATGCCCTTTCCAGATTTTTATCAAGAATACAATCCGTCAAATCCAAGCATTTCTATCATGGGTAGTGGAGTTGCTTAAATGAACTGGCAAGACTTACACCAAGATTCTATAGTAATAGACCTTCACAACCACTCGGTTCTTAAAAATTTTCTATTTGGCAGAGGTCTGTCGGGCAAAAAGCAAAAGTTCTTAAGCACAATCTTCAAAAGGGTCTTCTGGCCTTTTAGTGAACGTAACAACTTTCCACTGATGAAAAAGGGTGGGCTAGATGTCATTCTTTCGACCTGCTATATCCCCGAAGTAGAATGGCTTGACGACCAATCTCTTGTAAAGTTTGCTCTGAAACTTTCTCCAGCAACAAGAAAGAGGGTGTTTGACCCTACATACTTTGATGCCACTAGAGCAATGATGGATTCTATTGAGGCGGAAATTGATGCTTACAATCCTACTACCACCAAAAAAATCGTGCTTGCAAAAAATCCAAAAGACCTGAAGAAATTTTTGATTGACGGAGAAACTGTGATGATTCACTCGGTAGAGGGCGCACACAGTTTACAAGGTGAGCTTTGCGGAAAAAGACCGGAAGATGCCGTTGCTCTACCTCCTCTAATCGAAAACGAAGTTCTTCAAAACTTGGAATATCTTGCTGATAGAGGTATGGCATATCTTACACTAGCACATTTCTACCCAAATCAAATTGCCAACCCAGTGTTCCCATACCCAGAGTATGGAATCAAAAGAGGAAATTGGGAGCATTTGATGTCTGCTTGGGATATGAATAAGGGCTTAACTCCTCTCGGAAAGAAAGTAGTAAAGAGAATGCTAGAGCTAGGCGTTTTAATAGATGTAGCTCATTGCACGCCTAAAGCAAGGTCTGAAGTGTATGAAATAGTTGGCGATAGAAAATCTTGCGTCTTGTCTAGCCACAGTGGGGTCTTTGAAATAAATAGAGACCCATACAATTTAGAAGACTGGGAGCTAAAATGGTTTGCTGAACACGAATGTGTCGTCGGAATCATATTTATGAATTACTGGCTAAGCCCCACAGATACTAGTCTGGGGCTAAAATATATTGAGCAGACAATGAACCACATCAAAAACACAGCGGGTTCTGGTATCATTGGTATAGGTACAGACTTTGACGGCTTTACAGACCCACCAGACGAGATAACAGATATATCTCAACTACCCCGAATCACAAGATACCTCTCTTCCCTGCGAAACGGAATTGGTTCTAAGAAATATACAGACGAAGAAATTAAAAATATACTTGGAGGAAACTCCTTAAGACTACTTTTAGACGGGTGGAAAAATGAAAGAAGATAAGTATATAAAAGCTTTAAAAAAATATACCGAAGAAGCAACTACTAGCGACCCAAAAACAGGTGCTTGTTGGGAGGGCTATGAAAGAGTTCCAAATACTAAAAAAGGAACTCCCGGAAGCTGTCGTAAGATTGGCTCTAGTGAAGCAGATTATAAATACGAAAACCATAAGACTGGGGAAATATTTATATACTCAAGAAAAGGCACTTATACCAAAGACGGTGTTACATTAACCTATAGAGGTAGAGCAGAAGCCTTAGATTGGAATGAGCAATGGACTGAGTATACTCAGGCAGCAGAATACCAAGGTAGAAAAGTAACATTAAATAAACCTTTTTTAACACCAGATGGCCCAAAGAAGCGTTCTGTTTATGTTAAAAATGATAAGGGTAATGTGGTAAAGGTCAACTTTGGAGACCCAAATATGGAAATCAAAAGAGACGACCCAGCTAGAAGAAAAAGCTTTAGGGCAAGACATAAGTGTGATACTAATCCCGGACCTAAATGGAAGGCAAGATATTGGTCTTGTAAAATGTGGTAAGATATGAGTAATAATAGATTACAGTCTATAATTGAAAAACGTCGTCAAAAACATCAGATTAAATCTGAAAAGAAAGATGACAGAGAAGAAAAAAAGGAAAACAAGAGAGATTACAGACTTGAAAAAATCAATGCTGTAAAAGAAAAAATCTACGCTGTTGCAGC
>CEUI01036305.1_pt1 | contig 11082 bp, 11 predicted proteins | sample 531411 | NCBI WGS metagenome assembly CEUI01 (sample SAMEA2622841, study PRJEB7988) | marine metagenome | isolation source: saline water (ENVO:00002010), including
TTATATTTTGATCCAAAAGCATGAGCACAATCTTCAATAACAACTGGTCTAAAACCATATAACTGATAACATTTATTTTGTATTTTTTCAATTCTATTTAAGTCAATAGGATAACCACCCCAATGTACTACGTAAATAATTTTAGTTAAGGGGGATAGTTTTCTTTCTAAATCATCTAGATCCATATTTAAATTATTAGGATCTACATCTACCCATTTAATTTTCATTCCGTTTGCTAATACTGGAAAATTAGTAGCAGTACATGTTAAAGCAGTACATAATGCTTCATCTCCTTCTTTTATACCTGGCCATATTTTTGTAGTATAACCATATTCAAATACTTCTCTTTCTTCACTAGGATTTTGTAACATTCTTATAGCTAAATGTTCTGCAGATGTAGCACTATTTGTTGTTACAATATATTCTTGTCTAAATCTATTTCTTAATTCTTCTTCAAATTGTTCTACTACAGGTCCCTGTCCTATATAACCACTATTAATTATTTTAGATGCTTCTTTAGAAGCTTTTTTACTCATGTAAACTTTAAAAAGTGGGATCAAATTTTTCTTCATGGTAATATTGTTTATAATTAAATTTAGCTATTTTAGAACAGTCTCTATAATAATCCTTATTTGTTTTTAACTCTATAATTTTTTCTTTTGCCGTAGCCAAATCTCCTAATTTAACTGTTAAATTAGGGTGACATTTTTCTTGTGTATCTAATCCTTCATAACCAATACAAGGAATACCTAAATAAGCACAATTTAAAGCGAATGTACCTGCTGCATGTGTACGCATTAAATGGATACCATATTTAAATTGACTTAAAGTATGTATCCATTCTACCCAATTCATATAAGGTAAATGGTTTAAGTTAGGCATTTGTTCTTCACCTTCAATTTTTCTTCCCATACTAGGAATATAAATAGGACAATCTGCTTCTTGAGCAACTATATAAGAATCAAAACCACCATACCAACTACAAAAGTTACCCCCTATTATAATATTTTTTCTATCGTTTTCATGGGTTAAAACATAATCATCTATCCCATCTTCAATCATTAAACTAGGTAAGATTTTACATTCTTTACCTGTTAATCCTTCATAATATTTTTTATCTGATTCATTATGAACAAGCATAATGTCAGCTTCTTGTATAGTATTAAAATACCATATTTGTTGTTCTAATGAGTAATCTTGCCAATACCAATTAGGTCCTTCTTGCATTACAGCTATTTTATTACAATATTGTCTTAAATTATTTAAATCAAATTGAGGGTTATTTTTGGGAATAATAATAATACCTAAATCATATTGTTGATTAGGTTGTTGATTTATATTCCAATGGTCTGCCCCTAATGAACACACCCATGCTAAATCTGTTCTCATATTAGGATTATCTCTAGATATTTTTCCTTGATAACCCCCTTCTGTAAAAAAAGCTATATTCATTGTTCCTTAAATACTTCTATACAAAGTACATTTTTATCATTTATCATTATCCAAGTTCCATCTTTTTGTTGAAATTTAGTAAATTGACCTTGTCTAATTGTTTTTGCACTTATATTATTAAATGTTCTTTTTTCACCTCCTACAAAATGGATAATTTGAGTTACATATTCTCCTGCTATCTCTGTTACTGATGATTTTAAATCTATTTCTTCCATACGTCTTTCCATGTATATGATCTATAATTAGGGTTAAATAAGTTTATATAATTTTGTTCACACATTTTATTAGCTTTAGTGTACCAATCATTACTTCTTCTTTTTTCATTCATAGTACCATCTTTACGTTCACCTTTAATATACATTCTTTTATTAGGATGGTTTCTGTTATGAACTAATAATATATTTCTTATAACATATTGTGGTATATTTCCTAATACTTTATTAGTCATATACATAAATGCAGAATCTTCATGAACAAAAAATACTGATTTAGGTATATTTACACCTGCTCTAATAACTTCTGCTGATATAACCAAACCACACCCATTAAATTTATGTTGTGGTAATGATATAACTTCTAATTCTTCTGTTTTATTATTGATTTTATTCATTTCGTCCTTAGACATAGTGTATTTTAAACTCCACCAATTATCATAATCATTTTCAATAAAAGGTTTAACTGTAAAATCAGGATGTTCTAAATTTTTCCATGAATCATCCCACATTTTGCATATTCCAAAAAATCCTAAATATTTAGGAGTTTTATCTTTTACTTGATTATGTAGATTATTTAAAATATTAAATGTTTGTTTTGGTATTAAGGCGTCTGATTCCCCCCACATTAAAACATCTACTTTATCACAATATTCTTCATTAAATTTTCTTCTATAATCTGCTATTGTATGGAGGTTATGTTCAATATGATATTGATCAAAATCTTTTAATAATAATTCTATTTTTTTAACACATTCTTTTTTCTTCTCTAAGCTTACACATTTTTCTAAGTCTTCATTAACTACAATAGTAAAATCAACTATTACTTGTCCATCATATGCATTTATAGATTCTTTTAATGTTTCTATATATTCTCCAATGATATCACATTCATACCATTGTACTAAACATCCTATTGCGAATTTAGTCATAGTTTTCTTTTATTAAATCCCATGTTTGATTCATTAATCCATTTCTCTCTTCTCTAGGTAAACCATTATAATGCCAAATATAGCTACACTTAATAAAAATACCCTCTATAAAAGCATGTGTTTTATACATGTGAGTCATATTGTATTTTTTAGATAAATAATTTATATTATCTCCAAAAAATTCTTTTGCTAAATAATTAATAGGTGTTTGATCTGTTCCTTTTTTTAATGTGTTGTGTTGAAGGTCTCTTAATGAATCAACATTATCTAAATAAAACTTTTTAACTTTTTCACAAAATTCTTTACCTTTATCTGGTAAAACTAATATTCCATTATTAATATATTTAGTCCAATCTAAATCAACATTTGGAAAAAAAGGTTTATATCCTTGGATACTATTATAAGTCCATTCTATACTTAAGTCGTCTATAACTCCTGTATATTGATTATTAGATAACTCAAATATATCTGGTGTATCCCAATGTACCATAGTATCAATATCTATTAAAGCCACTTGATTATATTCTATATTATTTGCCTCTAATAAGTCATAAACATACCATCTTTGCCATGTTGGTCTCATCCATTCAGTATCATATAACGGTTCTTCTAATATGAATATTTGACAATTATGTTTTTTAGCATAATGATTCCATGTTTTTAATGACCATTTCATGTAATCATGCATATTAGGATCATTCGCTTTTAAAGCTGTAAAAAATAATACATTCTTTTTCATAAATAATTTTCTATATAATCTGTACAAATTCCCTTACATACATCCAAATTATCTTGGTGTAATTCTGGCATTACTGCTATACTGTCTTTTATAGGTTGTTTTCCTGGGTAAGCCCATATATAACCTTTACTTGTTAATGTTATGTCATCTTCTTGATGCCAAAAATAATGTATATTATAACCAAATTTATCATTAATTTTTCTTATTTTAAGTATAGCATCTATATTTTTACAATGACACCATATTCTATCATCTGAGATAAATGGAACATGTACTTTATATTGAGGTTTATCATGTCCAAAATAAAGATCATCATCAACCCCCCAAATATCAACCTCAACATTATATCCTTTACTTAAAGCATCAAATATATACCTAGGTTCGTTTTCACTATCTGGTTTAGGACCATTTATATTTCCTCTATGTGATATTAGTATCATTTGTATTTTCTAAATAATATTTTAAATCTTCAGGTGTACCTAAACCCCACATTTTATCAATATTAAATGTTCTTATTTCTTTTCCATCATTAATAGCTTGATTAAATACAGGACACACATAAAATTCATTATTAACTCTAATATTTTTTTCAATCATTTCTTCTGCATATTTAACAAAATCAGATCCTTGTTTCCACCAATAAAATCCTACTGTAGCTATATCAGATATTGGATTTTTTTCTGCTACTTCTGTTACTAATCCTTGCTTATTTACTTTAGCAAATGACCATTTAGGGTGAGTTGCTTTAAATGAAACTATACCTCCATCTGCATCTGTTTCGTTCATTTTATACATAAATTCATTTGAATCCCATTCTACAAATTGGTCTGAATTAGCAAAAAATAAAGGGGCATTTGTATTTATATGTTCTTTAGCTAATAAAGCTGTACATGCTGCTCCTTCTGTTATACCATCTACTTCTATAACTTTACAATTTGGTGTTATTAAATTTAATAATGTGTCTAAATTATATTTTTCACGATGAGATTTTTGAACTATATAAATAAAATTTGCTTTTATATTAAGATTCTCAACCACAACTTGAATCATAGGTTTATTTCTAACGTCAATTAAAGGTTTAGGAAATGTATAACCTGCTTGTTCAAATCTTGAACCAGCCCCTGCCATAGGGATTAATACGTTTAATGTTTCATCTCTCCATGCTGGTGATTTCATATTTTGTCCTTTATTTATTTGAATTAATTTTTTTGATATATTATCCCATGTAACTTCTTCTGTGTTTTTAACTCTTAATACATGTGATTTACTACGTGATGCTGCTAATAATCCATAAGGTGAGTCTTCAACTATTAGGGTTTCTTCAGGTAAACAACTCATTTTAGATATAGCTGCCCAATACATTTCAGGGTGTGGTTTTGAATTTTGTACATCTTCATTCGATATAATTAAATCCATATATTCCATAATACCCAACTTTGACAATACAGTTAAGCATGTTTTTCTAATTGAATTAGAACATACAGCTATATAATATGTGTCTTGAGATAGTTGTGACATTATATTTTGTAGTTTACTACAAGGTTTTAATTCTTTTAATTTTTGTAAAGTTATTTTTTGTTTAGTATTCCAAATTTCATTATGTTTATGTTTTGGTAATCCTTTTTTTTCAGATAACATATTTAACTTTTGTACAGTTTTTAAACCATCATAAGTACTTAAATGTTCATTCCATGATATTGCATACTTACCTAATGCTTCATTAAGTGCATTAAAGTGTATATTTTTTGCCTCTACTAATACACCGTCTAAATCAAAAATTATTAATTTAATCATTAATTATTTGTTTAGTAGGTTTTATTATAGTACTCCAACTATATCCTGTTTTTACTCCTTTATTGTTATTATAATCTCCTAATCTTTTATGTATAACATAATTTAAATAAAATCTTTTTATATTAATATCATTTTCTACTAAATGCCATTTAGTTAACCCTAAAGGATAAAAAGGTTGAGAAATTTTATTATTTCTATTAATTAAATGATTACTAAGAGATTTATATAAATTCATATGAGTATCCATAGCATCTGAACCCCCCATAGCAAACTGATCATTTACTGCTTTTAACTCATCTTTATCATCAGGGTCATACCCCATAGGTATATAAATAGAATTAGGATTATTTTTAATATCTGTAAGTAATTCTTTATTAATAGGATCAAATATTATATTATCAAATCTATTTCTTATTACTATATCGTATTTGAATTTATTTTTAAGTTCATATTCTTTTTTTAATTCATTTACTTTATACATTCCATAAAACATAGCTATAACATTATTTCTCATATCTCCCCCACTTGTAAAACATTTACCCTTTACATTTTTCCAATTAAAACTTAAAGTTTCTAAATATTTATCAACTTGACTATCTTTTAATAAACTTAAAGCTTTATCATTACTATATTCTTCTATTAAGTAATCTATAGGTTTATATAAATCAATAGCTTCTTTTTTTATACCTTCATCTCCTTGAAATTTAAAATAATTTATTTTATTATCCCATGTATGAAAAAATACATCATAATCTTTAATATAATCTTTAATATACTCATACCCTGTTTTAAATTGTCTAAGGGCACCCGAAAAACATATTGCTATTTTCATAGATTTAATTTTTGTACTCCTTCAATATATGAACTGGCATAAGGTACACATTTATTATTAGATATAAGTCCTCTTTCTCCTTCAATAATATAATTACTAACCCTATAATTATTTCCTAAAAATCTAACTTTATTATATAATCCTTTTTCATTAATAAAATCCATAAATAATAAACACTGATCATTCCATGGGTCTAATTCCTTATAAGAATTTATAGGTGTTGATTTATTATTTTTTCTTTCTAAAGAAAAATTCTTAACATTATCATTTAAAGGAAATTTTCCTCCCATTAATTCTATAAAATCAGGTTTAAAAAATTCAAAAGAACCTCTAATCATTTGTCTATTAGGTTGAATAGAATTACTAATTACTAACCATTCATTATATTGTGTTTTGGTTTTTTTGGAAACCCAACCTTCTTTGATTTTCTCATTAATAAAAAAAGTATCAGATGTTAAAACATCCACAAATAAATTATTATTAACTACATAATGATCATCGTCTGCAAATAATAAGGCATCATAATTTTTGTAATTATAATTTTTTAACCAAAAATTAGATCCTTCCCATTGACATCCGTTGTTTCCTTCTATATATTTCCATCCTATATTTTGGAGTTTTTCTATAGTTGTAGGAATATTATATATTTTATTATCTAATTCTTCTAATAAATTTATAGGATTATCTATATTTTTTTCATTATGTGAAAATTTAGGATCTCTATGACCTATAACAAAAAAATCTATATTCCATCCCGTTGGGGTTTTTTGGTTATATAATTTTTTATAAAAATGGAGGGGATAATGCCAACCTGTAATTACGACTGCTAATTTCATATTTTTTCTATAATTTCCTTTAAGGATGTTATAACCTTCATTTGATCTTTAAATTCTAAAGCAGGATACATTGGTAATGAAAATATTTCCTCTGCTCTTTTTTCTGTTACTGGAAAATCTCCTTTTTTATATCCTAAATACTCATAACCATCCATTATATGTACAGGCCACGGATAACTAATATTTAAATGTATATCTTTTTTTACTAATTCTTTCATTATATAGTCTCTTTTAGGATGAGCAACTACATAAATATAATAAGCGTGTTCATTATGAGGAGCTTGTTTAGGTAAATCTAAAATATCTTTTAATTCCCTATCATATATGCTTGCTATTCTTTTTCTTTCATCTATCCAATGATGTAAATGTGGTAATTTTACATTTAATATAGCCGCTTGAATTTCGTGTAATCTTGAATTACATGTATTTGGACCATGTTCTATTGCGTAATATTTTCCATTCCAATGTCCTGAAGACATATTTTTTCTTTCCATACCAAAAAATCTTTGTCTGTTCATTTTTTGATATAATTTTTTATTTTGGGTAGTAATAAATCCTCCATCCCCATAGGCTCCAAAAATTTTAGTTGGGTAAAAACTAAAACATCCTATATCACCTATAGATCCTGCTGTTTTTCCTTTATATCTAGCTCCATGTGCTTGGGCACAATCTTCTATAACAAATAAATCGTGTTTTTCAGCTAATTCCATAATAGGATCCATATCACAACATTGTCCAAATAAATGAACAGGTAATATTGCTCTGGTATTTTTAGTAATAGCAGGTTTTATTTTAGTAACATCCATTAATGAATATTCATCTATATCTACAAAAACAGGAATAGCACCAGTCATAGCTATAGCAGTACATGTAGGTACCGCTGTATTAGATACTGTTATTACTTCGTCTCCTTCCCCTATATTAAGGGCTTTTAAAGCTATATATAAGGCGTCTGTACAATTACCCACTCCTATTCCAAAACTACATTCGTTCCACTGACGAAATTTCCATTCGAATTCTTCTGTTTGATTTCCAAAAACTAAAGTTCCTGTTTGAAATACAGTATCTATACGTGATAGTATTTCATCTCTTAATGAATCATATTCATCTTTATAATCCCATACTTTTATCATTGTTTTATTTTTAATTTATAAATGTGCTATTATACTTCTTATAGAATTAGCTACCCATGCATCTTGTTTTAAACATTCTTTTATTTGATATAAACTCATCCAAATAAAATTGTCATTAGCTAAAGCTATTTCATAATCTTCTTCTACTTCTACAATCATATTTAAGTTTCTTTTATTATATAATCTACCTCCGTCTTCTGCTAGCCATTTTTTATAATGTACTTTACCAATTTTTTCAGCGTTTTGAAAAAAATGAAGATAATTAGGTACATTACCTAAATGAGCTGCATTTATATTACTAAAGGTTGCTTGTAAAGTAGGACTTATTTGGACCATATTTGGATTACCTGGTTCAGATTTAGCTTCTACTAAATAATGAGGTATTCCTTTAAATCTCTTTCTTAATATTCCTAATATACCCCCATCAAATCCAGTTTGTTTTATAATTGGTTGATCCCATCCTTTTTGACATTCTCTTACATCTGTTTTTACTCTTAAACCTAATACTTGAAAAAATTCTCCGCTTTCATGATACATTTTATTGTTATCAATTACCCATTTATCACATTCATTTAGAGGGATTTCTTCAACTGTCATTTCTTTTCTTTTAATTATATTTTGATACCATGTTTTAATTTCATCAAAATTATTAAAAATAGACCAATCTCTAAGTCCTTCAAAATTAAATTCTAATTGATTTTCATCTATATTTTTATCTATATTTAGATCTAAAATAGCTTTTTTATATTCTAAAAATTTTAAGTTATATAATTTAGTCATAATTTTTTAATCGTTTTATAGTATCTAATATTCCTGTCTGTAAATCATAAGTTGGTTTCCAATTGGTATCAATTGAAAAATTCTTATAATCACTTGTATAACTTCTCATTTCCATTTCAGATAATTCTGTCTGTTTATGTTTTATTTTTATATTTAATATTTTAGATATTATATCCCAAGTTTCTTCTATAGTTTTAGGATCTTTACTACCTATTAAATATGTTTTATTATAGGCTCCCCAAAATTCAGCTGATAAAAATAATGCATTAGTTATATCACTTATATGTGTAAAATCTCTTAAACATTTTTTATTATTAAATAGATATAAAGAATTATGTTTTATAGCATAATTGATAACCCTATTAAGTACGGGTCTTAATACTGTTTCATTTAAGGATTCACAATGAACCCCATAAACATTTGGTAATCTTAAAATAACCCACTTTTTAAATAAACATTTGATATAATTTTCTGATAATAATTTATGTGAAGACCATGTACTTATATATTTTTCGTTAATATTAGTAGAACTTGTAAATATTAATTTAGTATTAGGATTAATTACTTCACTTAAATATAAAAGAGAATCAGTATTAACTGATCTTTCCTTAATTATTTCTTTTATAGATTGGTTTTTACTTACTTCAGTAGCGGCAAGGTGGTATATTATATCAAATTTATCAAAATCATATTTATCAAACTCACTTCTTTTAGAAATATCTAAATCTAATTTAGTTATAGAACAATTGTGATTTTTTAATTCATAAAGTAGTGAAGTTCCAATATATCCTTTATAACCAATAATTCCTATATTTTTATTATCTAACATTATTTATTTGGTGTATTCCAATCTTCTCCAAAATAACCTATCGGGTATCTTTCATCATCAAATTGTGATATATCATCATATTTTTCAGAAATACAATATATTAAAATTGTACCTGGTATCATAGCTTTATAACCATGAGCTATTCCAGGAGGGATTTCTAATATACGAGGGTTTTTATCAGAAAGATATTCAAATTCTGCTTTAGGGTTTTTATTATCTAAATTAACTAATCCTACCTTTAAAGCTCCTTTTGCTACAAACCAATATTCTGTTTGTATTTTATGTGAATGCCAACCAACAGAATGATTTGTAGAATTGATATGTGAAATATTTATTTGTGAATTAGGTAATCCTTTTTTATAAACATCTTGTAATCTTTGAGCCCTATCATCTTCATGAAATTTTACATTATGAAATGTATGTTGTGGTGTTTCTTTAGTAATAATTTTAACTTTAGGAACATGAGTAATAAATTTTCCTCCTCTATTAATAAAATCAGATTCTTTATTATATATCTCTTTAACAAAATTCCATGCTCCTAAAAAAGCATAATCAACTGTTTCATTAAATCCTTCTTCTGGTGAAATAATTGGTATATGCATACCAGGTGTAAACTTACCTTGTTTATCAAGAGTTGTATCCGTAACATAATCAATTAAATCTGGACCTATTCCACAATAATTAAAAATAGTAGTAGATTTATAAGTAGCTCCATAACTTATTATCTTTTTGTTTTTCTTTTTTAGTAATTTTAAAAGATTAACTAATTCTTTTTTTGATTTTTTTACATCATTTGCAAAATTCTTAAATGTTTCAAATTTATCTAAACCATGTTTTTCTTCTTCAATTTTATTTTCTAATACAGATGAATTTATATCGCGTTCTCCTATTCTAGATGCATATATTCTATTTGATCCACCATGTACAGTTAAATTTTCAACTTTATGTATTTGTAATCCGTTTCTTTTTAAAACATTATCTAATGATATAACTGAAAATATATGAGGATGTTCATCATATATTTGATCATAAGATGTATTTTTTATTATATTTAAAAGAGAAGGATCTTCAAAAATAAATTGTCCCCCTTTTTCAAGTATACTTTCTACTCCCTTAAATGTATCATCTAAATCTGGAATATGACAAATACAATTAGCAGCATATATTATTTCTTGTTTACCATGTTTTGATTTAATTTTATTAGCTAATTTAGTTGTCCAAAATTCTGGATATGTTACATACCCCATATCCTGGGTTTCTTTAGCAAAATTACTACAAGGTTCTACAGCTATTGTATTTTTAGGATCAAAATTTTTTATAAAAATACCATCATTACTTCCTATTTCTAATACTTTTTTGTTAAAATTAATTTTATAACTTAATTCTGAGAAGTGTTCTCTCATAGTTAAAGACTGTGATGCTCTATGTGCATATCTCTCGTTAAACATTTTAGAGGGATCTACCATATTTTTTATAGATACCATCTTTGTTTCAGTATCAAATTGTACTATTAAATCATAAAAGTATTCATTATCAAATTGAT
>CEUI01006878.1_pt1 | contig 11080 bp, 6 predicted proteins | sample 531411 | NCBI WGS metagenome assembly CEUI01 (sample SAMEA2622841, study PRJEB7988) | marine metagenome | isolation source: saline water (ENVO:00002010), including
AAATGTATATCAAGGTGGATAATGCCTAAAGAATTATTTGAGATAAAATATTTTGGAAAAGGAATTGTAGGTAATGCTTCAGAGTCAGATATACCTCCTCAATCCGCGACTTATTCAGAAGATGTCGAATCAATTGATTTAGATGGGCTTATAAGGGGGCGAAAAGATGATGAAGAGGTGCCTAGCGTAGGGGTAGGAGCCGGGACACTTGTAAAAAGCCCCTCCTTACTTGAATCAACTGATAAAGCAAAGCAAAATTTAGTTTTTACAGATGATAATCATCTATATTCTTCTTCTGACATGAACAGCGCTAATCCTACGAATGAATTTCTTAAGAGTAATATAAGTCCATCATCTTTGAATGCTGTTCAAAATAATGTAGAAACTCACATAGGACTGGGTAGTTCTCCAAGCCATAGACCTTTATGGGTAGGTTATAATAAAGTTGATACATGGGGTTCTATAGACGATAGTAATATTATAGTTGAAGATGCTGAGTGTCAAAATTATGATAATTTTTCAAGTATGTACAAAACTATCGTTATGGGAGACTACATATACGGTATTGGTTACGATGGAGCAACTTTATATAAGTTTGATATAGCTCAAGAAAAACTTGTAGCAACAAGTTCTGTTGGTACAATTACAGCATCAACTGCTATGTGTGTTAATGATACGGGTAATGATTCTACGTCTAGAATTTATGTATACGATGATAAAGGTGCTGAACAAAAGTACTTGCTAACCTTTGATACTGGGCTACAATTAAGAAGTACTAATAAAACACAACTTTGTAATAGAGGAGACTCTGATGCAGGAGACGGCACCATTCCATATCCTGAATTTGGAGGAGACACAAAAGGAGAGTATAATTTTGTACCATCGGATATGATACGTACAGAAAATTATTTTTTCTTTAAATGGCGGAATTATGACGGAAACCCTAGTGATGTAAATTACAAAGGTGGATTAAAGCATGATGGCTTAACTCTTTTTAGGGTTAAAAATAATTTCACTTCAGGACAGGAAATAAGGCCTTATTATTTTGCACATCCATGGAGAGGAACTGCGGGAAATTGGATAACAAACTTTGATGATTGGGGAGACGGCGGTACTCCTCCGTGGAACCCTACTTGGAACCACGAATTTTTAGATGAAAGCCTTTCCGCTGCTCATATAGCTAACCCCTCTGCTCATAGAGGTTTAGTAATGGCTAAAAGTGATTTAAATGAAACTGGTGGTACCCTTACACATAGAATTACAGCAATGGGTGATTGGAATACTTGGGCTGACGAAGATAGTTACAATTCTTTACTTCGAAATATAGAGCATTCTCATACTAATTTGTGTTTTTCCCATGTTGGAGATGGAACAAAAGCAGATGAATTTGTTTTGTATACTACCCCTAGAATTAGTCAGGATAAGGTTGCTGTTGCTCATGATAATTACGATGAAGAGTCTATAGTATGTATATGTTATCATTTAGATGAGCCTGACGCGTTTTCAAAAGATTTTTATTTTACCGAACTCAATAGAAAAGCACAAGTTGCTTGGATAATTAAGGAAAACGCAATTGCAAGTAATTACTACACGTATGATAATTGGGATGGTGAATCACGAACTTATGATGATTTACCAGAATGGGATGGTATAGATGAAGAAGGGGGTTCTGGTTCATCTCAAGATTACGGGGTTACACCACATTCAGGTTATGGAGGTACAGGATACATTAACTATCCAGTATATCACCCAAGAATAACTTGGTCTCATTTTGATGCTGATGGTAATAAAGTTGACGACGAGAATGACTCTAATTATGATTATAAAGTGCAAACACACCCAGGAAGCATTAGAGCCATGATGGTTGGGCAGAACGTTACTGGGCATGCAGACAACTTTAGACTCGTAAATATTGTAAATACTTATATAGACCCTAGTGCTTATGAGTTATATAATTTTAATCGACCTGAAGCTCTCTCAGAGTTATTACCTGAAGATGGAGCTAGTGACCCTGGATATATAGCTTTTACTCAAGAAACTCAAACTTCTGATATTGGTGAAGGCGCCCGGATGTTTTGGAACTGTTTTGAACTTCCTCGAAGCTTGGAGTATACAGATTATATAAGTATATGGGGTAATACTACTGTAAACACTAGTCTATATGAATTAAAAAACAAATCGTATGATTCTGCTAATGCTCCTGCAGATTCATCTCGTTATGAGGTATATCAAGATAACGCAGGTGCGTCGATAACATTAGCAGCTTTGTGGGACGAGACAACAAAGCTTGTAACCGCACATGTATTTGGTAACGGAAGTACGTCTGCATGGCTTAAGAGTAATATGACAATTGCTACTACTCCTAGTGACGCTTCGCATACTCCTAGTATAGCAACATTAGCACTTAAAGAGCCAGTATCTTTTACCTTTTCAGATGTAGACCAAGGGAGTGGAGAGTTTTTAACTTCATCTTTTAAAAAGTATTATTATAAATATTCTCTTTTATATGATAACTATCAAGAAAGTCCTCTATCTATTGAGCGTTTTACAGGATGGGAATCTGGTGTTAACGCTGATACATCAAATACAAATATTACAATTACAATTAACAATCCATTAGAATCCTTAAATAAAAGAATAAATGCCATACGTCTCTATAGAGCAGAATCACACAAAGATTTATCATCTCCTGATACATTATTTAGACTTGTTGGACAGATTCCTTTTGACACTTCATGGGATGATGTTGGTATTAATAAAGTAAAAACATTTAGAGATACTCTTTATTCTGTTACTTCTACTTATGAAGCAGCAACAGGGATGTCTGAACTAATGTTTAATACTATAGTAAACAGAGGATTATCTACAGAGCTAAATAATGTTTTATTTGCAGCGGATTGCTATCATAAAGAAATACCAGGTGCTGAATTATATCTTTTCAAATCAATGCCTTTTAAGTATGATATATTTGATTGGTCTAAAGATTTCTTAATTTTACCTCAAAGACCTATTGCTTTAGAAGCTTTTAATGGAAGGATTTACGTCTTTACTAAAGATTTAACTTTAATAGTAGACCCCAATACTTTCTATATTGAAGATACTTATAAAGGGTTTGGCATACAAAATAAAGATGCTGTGGCTATTTCTGAATATGGGATGTGTTATGCTGATAGGAATAATGTGTATCTACACAACGGTAAGCAACCTGTAGAGATAGGGACTCCTATATTGGAAAATTTATATGATTCTACAGCAGGTTATAAAGAATTATATAGCGACGATTTTGATATGAAAGTTGAATATGATTCAGTTAATCAATCATTCCTTATTTTTGTAAGTAATGAAAAGTTTTATTCTTATAACCTTATGAGCAAAAGATGGGACTTAAATAATGCTAAGACGAACAGTGTATTATTGTCTACATTATACACGAATGCAGGTGTCATTTATTGGTGTGTAGATAGTTCTGTGGTCAAAGGATATAAAGTTGGTACTAGTAGTACTAGGAAAAGTTGGACTTGGGTTTCTAAGATGTTGACATTTGGTCAGCAATCTCAAGATAAAAAGATTTACAGACTAGATATACCTTATAAAGGTACAGCTCCAACTATAAATCACGGATACGATGGAGATACTGTTGATGATTCAGGAGATGATGATTCTACTTTACCAGTTGGAGATGGTTTTGGATTGGCTTCTAAAAAAATCAAAGATAAGAAGCGCTCAATTCAAGTAAAACTAGCAGGTTCGGCTGATACTATAGTAGAATCTATAGGTGTTATAATTCGAAGAATGTTTAACTTAACAAAGGCTTCGTAATGGCATTACAGAAAAAAAGAGCACCTAGGTCAAATCCTGATATTGAAAGAACTATTCAGCAGGTATATGACGATATAAATCAAGTTATAAATGCTGTGAATCAGGTTGCAGACGAGGGACGTTCTTTAGCTAAAGGTAAAGAAGGAGATATTAGGGTTGTTAAAGATAGCGCAACTAATACATACAAAATTGAAGCTAAAACTATTGATGGTTGGGCTTCTGTAAATTTAGAAATATCAAAAGGAGTTTAATATGGGTTTTTTAATGGACATGATGGGTATGGGTAATGCTAGTGATGTTATGGATACTATGAGGCCTGGTCGATGGGGTTATGATGCCCAGCAAGCTCAATATGGTGGCCCCAACAACTATTTAACATCTGCCATGGATAATATGAATTACACAGGTGGAAAGCTTATAAACCAGGGGAACACTCTTTATAACAGAGGTCTTAGTTTTTTAGACCCTAACTCAGAATTTTACAAAAAGCAAAGAGGGCTTTTAAGAGAAGACATTGGTTCTGGAGTTGGATTGGCGAATCAAGCTATGAATCAAAATTTAGCTTCACGTGGTATTGGTGCAGGAGGTATCCGTAACATGCTAGCTAATACTAACACTAATCAAATTGGAGAGCAAGTACGTAGAGGCTCTAATGATATGTATAAACTTGGTTTAGGCACAGGAACTCAACTTACAGGCCAAGGAACTAGCGCTTTAGCAAATGCTGGGAACATTTATGGTAACGTTGGGCAACTTGGTCAAGGAATTGACGAGCTACAAGGAAAGTATGATTTGAGCAACCAAGCAGCTATTAATGCTCAAAGAGCTTTTGAGGCTCAGAACAGAAAAGATGCTTTCCAAATGAGGTATAGTGCAGCAGCTGCAGATGACGCTAATGCTGCAGGAATGTGGGGTTCTACTTTAGGGCTAATAGGCGATATAGGGGGAGCGATAATAGGAGCATCAGATGAAAGATTAAAGGAGGATATAAAAAATATACCTGATGCTTTAAATAAGCTGTTAAAACTTAATGGTGTTACTTATAATTGGAAAGATAAAGAACGAGGTGAAGATACAGAAGCAGGAGTAATTGCTCAAGAGGTTGAAGAAGTTTTACCTGAGATTGTTAAAACTAAAGAAGATGGCTATAAGGGCGTTCAATATGAAAGATTAATTCCATTATTAATTGAAGCTATAAAAGAACAACAAATTCAAATAAATAAGCTGACAGGGGAGAATAATGGGTAACTACTTCCAACCTCAAGTATGGGGACATAAAGTTTTTGGTGGCCTTAGAGAATCTGTTGATAAGTATAAGCAAAGCCAACGAGAAGCTAAGGCGGACGAAAGATATCAACAGCAATTAGCTTGGCAACAAAAAGTCCAGGGATGGAAAGAGCTAGATTATGAAAGGGAGGAGACTAAGAGAAATAGGCAAAAATTCTCTAACTTGCTTTTGAATGAAGTTTCTTCTAGATTTCTTAGTGATTCTTGGGAAGATAGAGAGACTCCAGATGGTGAAACTATAAGTGTCTATAAAGGTGGAGAAATTCCTGACTCAAGACAGTTGTTGAAACAATACGTAGATGGAATGAAGATTGAAGGATATGAGGTTAATCCTCAGGAAATGTTAGCTATTCAACAATACATACAAGGTACTAGAGATAATTACATCGAAGATGCTACTAAAAAATTACGTGCAAAAATATCTAAGTGGGATATAGATAATAAAGGTAAACATGGTTCTGATAATTGGGTGCCTTTTGATGATAATCTAGAAGAAGAACGTAAAAAATATATCGAAGCTATTGGCGGAAATGAACTCTATCATCAATTAGTAGGAGAAGAAGGGGAAGGATATGCTACTCAAAAAACAGGAGGGATTACTCCTGATGACTTAAATGATTCTTCATTTAGTATCCCTACAGAAGTTGCAGTAGGTGGAGCTATAGGAACTACTTATGGCACCAAAGCAGCAATGAATCAATATAAAAACGCATTAGAAAAGTTTGATACTGAGTTTAAAAGTGATGTTCTTAATAAAAGAGATGGTGGAATAGATTGGAAAGAATTTAAAAAGAAATATGGTGTAAGCAAAGCAGACGCTAAAGGAAAGTCATCTAAAGAAATTTTAAAAATGGCAAAATCGGCTGGATGGAAAGGAACTTGGTTTAACAAGCTTTCTCATAAATTTCCTACTAGTTATTCAATATTGAAAACAGCTTCTCCTGAAATAGGTCAAAAAGCTGATGAAATATTAGGAACTGGGGATGTTATGCAAACAGCTGGCACAGCAGCAGTATTACACGAAACGAAAAAACGAGCTAAAGCTGTTAGCGTAATATTAAATCAAAAATTAAAAACCGTTACTGCTAAGAAAGGGTTTCTAGCATACTTAAAAAAGAAACTTCCAACTGTTATAGCAAAACAAGGAACAGCAGCTCTTGCTAGACACGGAGCAGCTGCAGGAACAGGTATAGGTGCGAGTCCGTGGGTACAGGTCCCCTTGCTTCTTGCAGACGCTGGTTATTCATACTACGCTATTATGGACTTGATTAAAGAGTATAAAAAAGAGGGATAATGGAATATTTTAAACCTCAACTTTGGGCAGACCTTATGGCTCCGGGCTTTAGCAAACTTGGCGCTGGAGTTAAGAAAGCTTTTACTCCAGAGCAAACTGAAGAGCCAGTTAATGATATAACCACCCCTATAAATGAGCCTATTGATGATATAACTACACCTGCTAATAATGGAAACCTTATCAGTGATGCAATGAATGCTTTGCCAAATAATGGAGCGGTAGATTCTTTTGAAAACCTTAACAATCAACAAAATCAGTGGATAAATTTTGCTAAAAACTTAGACCCACAAAACGTGCAATCAATAATGGATTTTCAAAGAGGAGTTATGGGGATGAATGAGAACTCTCCCGGGTGGGGGCAGTTAGGACCCTTAACAACAAACAGACTTAGAGAAATACAAGGAATGTACTAATGGGATACGGAGAAAGATTAGCAGAGAAAATACTTACTAACCCGGGGCAAGAATTTTTAAGCTATGCCCTTGGGAAAATTATACCAGGGAAGCGTAAGCTTAAACAAGAGTATGTAGGTGGCGAAACTTTAAATAAGTTTAAAGATTGGACTGCTAGACATTTATCTAGGGATAGAGGTTCAGATTTTCACTCATATAAATATGCTCCTTGGGGTTATAATTATGGCAAGTCTCCAGAAGACAAAAGAAATGTAGGTGCTGATAAAGGTCAAGTATCTTTAACTGAACAAGCATTAGACCCCAACTTAGGCCTAATGAATACTATAGGACAATCTCAGCTTGTAAAAGATAAACATGGTAATGTTTATAGCTATGATGATTATATTTTTGGCTCAAGAGGTGGTAAGTCTGAGATGGATACTGGTGGATTGTTGAAAAACTTTTTAGGAAATAAAAATACTCAAACATTAGAAAATCTTGCTCAAAAGGTTCTTGGAACTAATCAAGGTCAAACTCAATATGAAGGCTATAAAGGAGGTAATAGAGGGGCTGTCCCTATGTTGCAATCTTTAGGCAATCAAGAATCCTTATCTCAGGTAGTAAATCCTGATAGTAATACAGGAGCTACTTATAATATAGATAGTAGTTCTATAGATAATTTAAAAGATATTACAGAATTTATACCTGACTTCTATGAAAAGGGTTATTACGATGAATCAGGTAAAAAGCGTGGATTGATTGATAGAGCTATGTCTAAACAGACAGCTTGGTATCCGGGTAAATTAGCGGGTAAAGCTGTTGGTTGGGTTGGAGATAAAATAGGTGGTTTAGTTGACGAAGGTCATCCCGATGATTTAACAAATGAAGAATTTCAACAATCAGTTCCTTTGAATAGAGGTGGGACTCAAATACCCGAAAAAGAAGGATGGTATCCAGGTAAGAATATTAAAAAACTTGGTGGATTGCTCGGAGGTATCAAAGATAAACTTACTACCGATAGAAGTCCTATAGAATTAGAGATGCCTGAAGTTAGAGATATACCAGAGGAGCTTCTTTCTGAAAGAAATATGCCTGGTAGGCTAGACCGACCCGATATGAGTGCCTTTAGAGGTCCAATACAAACAGCTACAGACCCCAGACATTTAGCGAGGACTATTGATGTTCAAAATCCTGAATCAGTAAAAGAATTTCAAAAAGCCACTGGTTTAACTGCCGATGGTATACTTGGTCCTAAAACACTAGCAAAGCTTAGAGAAATTCAAGGTATTCAATAATTAAGTGTGGATAACAACTTTCGTCCAATATACGACCATGAGCTAACACTAAAGCTAGTAAAACAATATAGCCAAAATCCTTATGGCTATGACCCTAAGTTTACAGATGAACTAGAAAAGCACGCAGAGGCGTATAGTATTCCTTTTGGTAGAGACCCTAAAGAATATGAATTTTCCTTAGGTCGTGGAATTAAACAAGCTACTGAAGGTTTCTTTGAAGGCTTTAGCACATTTAAAGTTGGTAAAGAATCTGCTAATGAATATGAACGTGTTATGCGTGCTATTGGACACTTAGCTGGTTTTGCTGGTATTGTTCCTTTATCTAAGCCTTTAAAACTTTTAGGCAGTCTTACCAAATCAACTCGAATATTAAACTTAGCTAAAGGTTTAAAATCCTCTGGAATGGATAAACTTTCTGTTCCAATGTTAGTAGCAGATGCCGCTTCAAAGAAAATAGCGAATCCAATAGCAAAGAGTGTTCTAAGGAAAACTATTGGAAAAAGAGCTGATATTACAGGTACTGTTGGTAAAACTCTTTATGACCCTAAAGTTCAAGATATTCTTCACCATTCATTTCATTTAGGAGTAGCTTCTGCAGCTTCTTCTTGGCGTGGTGGTGTAGATGAGATGATGCACTCTGCTCTTGGTGGTGCAGAGATGGGAGCTGCTTTTGGATTAATAGGTAATATTATAGGCTCTGGAAGCAGTCAGGGAGAAAAGATTCTTAGAGGAATGTCTGGTTCTATATATCAAGGTATGTCAGCTGAACACGCAGGGCAAACTAATCCTGAAAAGATTTACGAATACTTATTAGGTGGCTACTTTGGATATAAAGCATTACCTGCTAATATAAAGTTAAAGCGTGAGTTTATTACTAAAGCATTTAAAGAGAAAGAATTTGAAAAACCTGAGCCTTCTGCAGAGAAAGTAGAGGGTTTCCTTGAACTACCAGAAGAAGTGCAGAAATCTGTATCTAAGGAGTTTGATTTAATAGCAGGATTAAGAAGTGAAAACCTAGCTATGGGTGGAAGAATAATCGATACTTTAGAGAAGATGGGCTACGATATGAGTGACTCTAAGGTAGAGGCTCCTGAAGGATTTAAAATAGTAGGGGCTGAAGGTACTGATGTTTTAGTTACTCCTAAAGCTAAGATTAAAAAAGAAAAAGCTAAAGATGCCCTTTTTGAACATCAAGACTTAGTATCGAATCAAAATAAGCTATACGAAAAAGAAAAAGAAATACAAGAAAAGTATGGCTTCACCTTTACAGATAAAGAAGGATACTATATAGATTTAGTAGAAGCTAAAACAGAACGCGAATCAAAAATTAATGATTGGAAATTTGAAAACTGGAGCGTCTCTAAAATAGCTAAAGAAAACTTATCTAAAGAAGACTTAGTTAAAGTAGAGAAAATAGCTTCTGATTTAAATAAAGAAGAGGCTGTAGCAAAAAAGAGACATGAAAAAGCTTTACAAGAGCTTGAATCACGTTCAGATAATAATGCTACCGAAGATTCAGATATTGGTACATCTATAGATTCTAAACCACTAGCTTTAAGAGCTGTTAATTTTGTAGAAGCAAGTCTTAGAAACAAACTAGACGAAGTAGGAACTAAAGCTGGGGCATCTGAAAGACTACAAAGCAAGATAGAAGCTTCTGAAAGAGTTAATGATAAAATATCAGAACTTATTGATAGAAAGACAGAGTTTAATCGTTCAGAAGAATTTGTAGAGTGGTTTGAAAAAGAATTTAAAACTCCATTAGAAGACACTCAGAAGGGAATTGTAAGGCAGTGGCTTACAGAAAGAAACTCAGGTAAGCAAGTAGATTTTATATCTGCCTATGCTGATGGCTCATTTAAATATTTAGATAAAAAGAATCCTTATACAGATACAGGTAAGTTTAAGTATTTAGTACAGCCTGTAAACTTACTTGAAAAGACATATAAAGAACTCACTAAAAACGAACCTATAGAAGAAGGTAAGAAACCTGAGCCTGTAGTGTATGTACTTGACCACATTATATCTAATGAAAAAGGTCAGCCTTTAAGAGAGAATGATTTATTCAGATTTAGAGATAATCTTTACTACGAAGCAAGAAGAAAAAATAAAGGTTTAACAGAAGAAGAAGTTAATAAGATAGCTGACGCTGAGTATAATAATTTGATGGATAGGATTATTAAAAAGCAAGCAGAGAAGGGTTACTACTGGTTTGGTGGAAGAGGTGATGCTGAGAGAGCTTATTTTGTTAAGATGCATCCATGGTTAAATAAAGCTTTAACTGAAAGCACAAATATTGCTGAAGGCAATAAAGCTGTAAATAATATGTACAAAGTTGTCACTTCTTTAATAGAAAAAGATGCTCACAAAAAAGACATTCAGATGTTTAAGAAGAGATTTGGCTCTGTGTTTGGTGCTAAAACAGAAGATGTCTACAGGCGTATGTTTATGTCTAATGTTCTATACGATATGAATACTAACGGATTTATGAAGCTATCTGAATTGACCTTAGAAGATATTAATAGCAAAAGGTTTAAAGATGAACTAGCTACTAATCTAAATAAAGTATTAGATAAAGAAAATCACTTTATAAAAGGCCCTATTGCTTTTAACAAGCGTCAGCAAATATGGACAGCTACTGGATATGGTGGCTCTAATGAGTTTATAAACAAGCGAGTAAAGGATTTAGATAACGGACATTATAAGTATATAATAGCAAAAGAACTTGAAGGATTAAAAGATTTAGATAGTGATATTATGCAGTATGTTGAGAAGACTGATGGTGCTATTGTTGTTAGAAATGATGTCTTAAAAGCTATGAATCTTGACTGGGGTATGCCTGAGTCAGGACAAAACAAGTCGTTTATCGTATCTCCTAACGCAGAGAAGGGGACACTTTTAGGTAAGTATATGTTCCACGCTGCAGGAGCTGAGCAATCTAAAGCTATGGAAAAAGAAGGATTGCACTTTTACATGTATGATTCTGCCGCGAA
>CEUI01020049.1_pt1 | contig 11080 bp, 11 predicted proteins | sample 531411 | NCBI WGS metagenome assembly CEUI01 (sample SAMEA2622841, study PRJEB7988) | marine metagenome | isolation source: saline water (ENVO:00002010), including
TGGAGCTTCTTGGGGATGGGGTCATGTAAGTGCATCTGCTAGTCATAGTGTTAGTGGACATGTTGCATCATCTAAATCAAATACTAGAGCAACTGATTTTAGTGCTAAGTATGAAGTTCATGCTACAGCTAAACAATTACCTCCAGCAGAAGGCATGGCTAAATTTACACAGATAATGGCATCTGTAATTGAGCCTATTAGTACATCTTCTGAGGCAGGGACTGTATAATGAAAAAAGAAAGCTTAGATGAATATAGATCTAATATAACCTTACATTTAACTAGGGTATCTGGAGATATAGAACATATTAAAGAAACTATTGAATCTATTAACAATCATTTAAGTTTAATAAATGGAAGATTAAGAACTGCAGAAAATAATATTACAGCAGTTAAAACTGTAGGTGGTACAGTTACATTTTTAATTGGAGTAGTATTAGCGTGGTTAGGAATAGATAAATAAAGGAGAAATAAATGGCAGCAAGTGATGATAAAGCGGCAATGACATTGTCAGCAGCATTATTACCTCTTGAAATGAGGAAAACATTAAGTTCATTAAGCATGGAATATACTCCTGCTAATAATTCTGAAGCATGGTATACTAAGATTACTACTATTGGAACTGGAGATCAAGATTTATTTGCAGCAAATATGTTCGCAACTTCTCCTACAGCAGGTGGATCAGGAACTTACGGAAGTACAAGAGCTGGATCAGATACAACTAATGTTATTAATACTATAACTATAGCTAATGATCTTGTTAAATTTTTATTTATTCAACATTTAAGTTTACAAGATGATGGAACAACGAGTAATACAGCTGATAGTATTTATTTAACAGTTGATGGAAGTGCTCCTGCATGTACTGATGCATTAAGTATAGAGATAGGTCCAGGGGAATCATGGTATTGTAAAATGAATGTACCTGCAACAAATATACATGTTACATCGGATCCTAAAGCTTTCGCAAGTCATGCTAGTTCTAATACTATACAATGTTATGTAGCAGCTATTATATCGGATGTAGGATAATGTTACAAGGTATTTTAATAAAAAAAGTTATGGAAATTATTCTAAAGCAATTTAACTTAGATAAGATACAAAAGTATGTAGAAGAAGAAAACGAACTAGATGTTAAGGTAAAAGCTTTAGAAAGTAAGATTAAGAAGTTAGAAAAATTAGCTCACCCTGTTGCAGATTTTGTATGCACTAAGTGTGGGACTAAAGCAAAGAGAATAAAGAATAAACTAAATAAACTTAAGGAGAAATTCTAATGATGGGATTTATAACAAGTAATTGGGAATGGATTTTATTAGGGCTTTATGTTGTAGAAAAAGCTGTTAAATTAAGTCCATCTAAAAAAGACGATGTTATTTTTGATATGATACTTAAACCTATTGTTGACAAGCTAAAGGGATAATCATTGCTTTACGGAACAATTAATAATATACATTGGGAGAGTTCTTATATACCCCCTTCTTGTTTCTCGCAGCCATCACATTCACATGGTGATTGTAGTTTCGATAAGGACTCTCCTGATTATTTAAATAAGGACAAAAATGCCTAAACAAATACTTAGAATAAATGATTTTAGTGGAGGTTTAAATTCATCTTTAGACCCTAGAGATATTGCTGATAATCAAGTCTCTAAGGTTCAAAATGCTCGATTAAATCATCTTGGTAGGATAACTATTTTAGGAAATGAAGAATTACATGAAGCGAATACTGGCATTGGCGATCATGAAATTGCTATACCAGGAGAAGGCTTAATACATTTTAAAAGTGATAGGCATGGAGCTGGACATGCGGGAGATATTTTATCTCAAGGAGGATATAATGATTTTACTCATGCTAGCTGGTGGACAGCAAATGGTGATTTTACTTTAACTACTACAAGCGCAACATTTTCTTGCAGTGGTACTAGTAGCGCTGATAGTTATATACAACAAGCCAGTAGTGCATTCGATCCAAAGCATCCTATTGCTAATCATCAATATGTATTTGAATATGAAGTAATGGATTTATCTGTATCAGATGCGGCAGATATTAATGAGTTTTATATTGAAGGAGGAAGTGGTTATTTTGCAGCTGCTAAAACTTCATTAAATAAAAATAATGGTTTTAATAGAACAATATTTTATAGTAATGCAAATCAAGCAGATTTAGAATCTTCTAATTTTAGAATTGTAGTAGAAAGTACTGCTACAGCAAGTTTTAAAATAAAGCAAGTTTCATTAAGAGCCGTAAATTTATTAAAAGGGAATGCTTCATATCTATTATGGAGAGCATATCAAGTACATATGCCTGATAAGATTTGGGAAAAAAATAATATAGATGAAACAGCTGGAGACGCTGAGACAATATATAAATCCTTTCTTAACGCAAACCCTTGGGGTAGTACAGGAGTTTCAGTTCCAAGGAAAATGGGATTGGCTCATTATTCTGTTGATGGATGTATAAGATTATCTGATACTAGATTTCATCAAAACTCAAGAACTATAAGATATTTAAAATATGCTGATACACCGTTTACTTTAAGTGATGGAGATTTTACCGAGAATTCTTGGGTTTGTCAAGAAAATCATATATATGTACCTAGATTATTTTGGATAAAAAATGGTGGAAATAATAGCACTGTTGTAAATTCTAAAACATTTTCTACGGAGCATGCAAACTCTTGGGAGTCCGATGTGTATGCACAGGCTAATGAAGGATATCAAGGAGGACCAGGTTTAACAGATCATCTTCTACTGCAACCTGGCGAAGGTGCAGATACTACTCAATTAGCTCTAGCTGGATTACGTAACGTTTATAGAATTGAAATGCAAATTACAGCACATAATCGACACAGACATTTTGTGGGAATAGAATATACTGAATATCCTAGCGGAGATGAAAGCCCTGGGTATGAAGGAATAGACGAAGGCGACTCTTTAATGAATGGCATGCCTACTACTGAGGAATTATATCTTAACGAATCATTTAATACTGATCCAGCATGGTTTTATATTGCTGTAGGAAAAGCAACAGGTGATAGTCAGGAAAGACATTTTGTAGAAGATGGGCTTGATGCAGATGAAGGTGGAAGTGAAACAGGAGGTACATGTAGCGCTTCAACAGGAAACTTTTTATATTATCCATTGAGTACTCCAAATGGAATATTTCATGAAGATGTAGATTACGATGAAGACGAATATTATCATGCGGATATTAAAATCGAACCTGGGACTGGAAGCGGCACAGGAGATATTACTAAATGGGCACTTAATGAAACTGGACAAGAAGTAGCAGATGAACATTTTGAAAGTTCATGGGATGATGGTCATAGTCATGACCAAACTGCTAATGATTTTGTAGGTATTGCTATCTTTACAGCACATGCTGAGCTACATGGCCAAGAAGTATCAGCTGAAGATGAATATTCATATATAGAGCATCATCAATTAAGAGTAAGATCACTTAAAATATCAGATACTCCTATTCCTAGAAATTTAGATGACATATTTAATCTAGATGGTCATGCTAATCCTAAGAGTTCGGATGTTCAGCAATATGAAGCATCCAGAATAGCTATCTTATCAACAAATTTTGTTACAAGTAGCCATGCTAGTGGGTGGCAAAATTCAGCTGGAGGACATGCATGGCAATTTGCTATTAGTGCAGTATATGAAGGTGGTGGAGAAAGTAATCTAACGGACCATGCAAGTGTAGATGATTGGACTGATACTGATTGGGATACTCAGCCTCTTCATCCACCTAATGGAGGGAATGGAGAAGAAGTTCCAGAACTAAGTATTATGGTATTAAATCCACACTATTCTGATTACGACCCAAGACAAACAGGATGGAGATTATATGCTAAAGATTCTGGACCTTCAGCAGCATCAGATGATTGGTTTTTACAATTTGAAATTGATCTTAAAAGGAATAATATAAAATCTGAACTAACTGGTTATACAAGGAGTGGAATATCTGCGAGTAATGCTGAGAATGCAAATTACAGCTATATAACATATTCAATAGATCACACTAATAATTTAAGCCCTAGTTTTGGAAGGACACATAGAGAAATGTCAGGTATAGATACTAGAAATGAAGAATCAATTCATTCAACTTTTAGAACAGCTACTGTTTTAAATAGAAGGGTTTGGATTGGTAATATTAGAACACAAAATGTAAGAGGCCCTTTTTATGATAAAGAACATCCAGATGCTATGATTGGTTCTGAAGTTAATGCTTTTGATATATTTCCTTCACAAAAAATAGATGTAGCTTCTGTTATGGATGGAGATGAAATTATTAAATTACATAGTTATAATAATAAACTTCTTCAATTTAAAACAAAAAAATTACATATTTTTGATATGTCAGATCCTGATATTACAACTTTAGAACGTACTGATTTGCATAAAGGAATTCTATTTAGATCTAATGCTTGTGAAACAGAATTTGGAATAGTCTGGGCTAATCAACACGGAGTATATATATATGATGGTGAAGAGATTGTAGATTTAACACATAATGAAGGTGTTCAATTAATTAAAATTAAAAGTACAGGCGATTATGATTCTTGGGAAGATTTTACTTTAAATGATGGGACTGAATTAAAGTTAGATAATATGAAATACTGTCAAGTAGGTTACGATATAAGTAATAGACAATTAGTTATAACTGGTTGGGGCAGATATCAAGATGGGACGAATTGGGTAAATAAAGCAACTGCTTTATATATATTTGATTTTGTTACCAGATCCTGGACTACAGCAAGAAATATATTAACAGATGGTAATCGTACTAATATGGTTAATGATGATGAAGGAAACTTAGTATGGATTACTGATCCTGTTGATAATAGTCCTTCATCTGCTAAAACATGGTCATCAACTACAGCTGCAACCGATAATTTTGTACTTAGAACTAAGGATTATTCTTTTGGAGATGTTGGAATTAAAAAGAAAATATACAGTATTAATATATCTTATAAGGGTGATGCTAGTGCTTTGAACGTAAAGTATGCAGTAAATGGAGAAACCGATTTCGATGATATGTATCAGTTTAAAAATCCTGATAGTGGTTCAGGAGACGATACTCCTTTAGCTAATAAAACTGATTTAGAAAGTTGGCATACAGTTAAATTAGTACCAACAACATCAAGTCAAGCTAATAATATTTATAGTTTTGCTGTTGAGTTTAATGGTACAGCAGGAGCAGATTTTGAATTAAATGATATTAATATAGTATATAGGAAAAAGAATATAGTATAATGGCTTTAAATATAGATAAATATAAACAATTACCTATTTTAAAAGGAACACCGAATCCAAGAGATTTAAAAGAAGGAGTGCCAGTTTTTAGATTTACACATCAAGGTATAATACAATTTATAAAATATCGTGGGCAATTATATAATACTATATTTGAACCTACTAAATCTATGCATAAAAAAGAAGGATTTATAAGTGAGAAAGCTAATGGAGGTAGCTTTACATTTAAACAAGGATTTAAAATTGTATGGGGGAAGATTGATTCTACAAGTAATGCATTAGAATCATTCTCTTTTTTTGAGAATTTTAAAGTAGAATGCTTTGGGGTTTTTTTGAATCCTCAATTAGCAGATGAAAGATACACGAATCATGTTGCAACTAATATAACAAAGAATGGTTTTGATATTGATAGATATGATTCTGCGGGAGATGCAACAATAAATTATTTAGCAATAGGAAAATAAAGGAGAAAATATGAGTTACCAATCAGCATTGTTAGCGTCAGATTGGGCAGATGATGTAGCAGAAAAGAATAAGGATCGAAATGAATTAGGTATAGCTAGTTTACTACTAGGAGTAGGATTGCCATTATTATTAAGCGGTGGATTTACCGCATTAGGTCCAGCAGGTGCAGCAGGCAGTGTAAGTACAGCTCAAGCTGGAACACTTAGCGGGATAGATGCGATATTAAGTGGGACAGGTGCAGTAGGTGCTCCTGGAGTTGCAAATATAGGAACACTTATGGCAGATACTGGATTGCATGCTACGTTAGGACAGGCTGGAATGGGATTTGCTGCAACTCCATGGACTAAACTAACATCAAAAATAGTTAAACCTTTTATGAAGGCAACAGCAGGATTAGGACCAGAGTTGGGACCTGCAGCAGCAAGAGGGCTATTAACACAAGTAGGCAGTAGTTTAGGTACAGCTTTATATGGAAAACTAAGTGGAATATCTGATAAAGAATATGCATTTGGAGATAATCCTTCTGCAGAATTTACAAATCCATTTAGTCTAACTAATATAACTAAAGGTCTTGATACTACTTCAATGTGGTATGAGAAAGCTTTAGAAAGAAGAAGTATGCTAGATGAATTAGCTGCTTACAAGCGTTTTGTATAATATTTAAATTAAGGAGAAAATAAAATGAACGGATATGTGGGAGGACCACCAAATATTGATCCGCAGAGTCAACTAGGGTCTGCTAATCAAATGGCAGGGTCTGACTCAAGCGTTACAGGAGCAATAGACTATGATACTTTATATGATTTATGGAATCAGTCTTATACAGCTGGATCAGGTATAGCGCAAGGATCAGCATTAGGCAATTATTTGGGAGATGAATTTAAATTTAAAGAAGATCATTTACAATATATTACACCTTTAGATTTTACTGGTTTACAAACATTATCAGAAAAACTGGGTATTGATATAGAAACAATACGTAATGTATATGCAGATACTGTCAGAGGAGCATCTTTAACAGCTGGTGAATCATTAGCTGAAATGCAAAGTAATATGAAAAATAGAGTAGCTGCTACAGGTATGGCAGTAGCTGGATCAGAAGCTTTTAGGGCTGATACAAGTAGAGCTTTAATTGAAAGAGCACATGGAGCAGATTTAGGTGCAGCAAGATTAGGAAAGGAAGCTGATATTGCATCTAAAAATATTGCTTATAGTGCTTCTAAATTTGATGAGGAGCAAAGATTATTAAATCAATTTTTTGCTGATGTTGGTAAAGTTAAACAGTTGCAAGCACAAGAATCCAGCGGTGGTGGTAAAAAGTAATAAGTAATATACAAAGGGGGGTTACATGCTTAAGGGAAAGAAGGTGATATTGAAGACAGTATCACAAAATGATATTAAGCCTATATATAATATTGTAATGAATGATAATATAGGAAGTACATTTTCGACAACATATAACGAATTAACATTGGAAGAATTACCAAAGTTTTTATATGAAACAGAGAATGGGACTATATCAAAAGTGTTTACGATTTTTTACGAAGAAGAAGTTATAGGGGTAATAACTATTAGCTGTATACATAATATAAGGAGAAGTGCTTATATATCTTATTTAGGAATCAAATCTGACTTACAGGATAAAGGATTAGGTAAAGATGCCTTTACAGTAATAGTTAAGTATTGTTTTGATTATTTAAATTTAAATAGATTATATGCTCATACATTTGAAGATAATGATAGAATGAGTTTTAACGGCATACCTAAATATGCAGGATGGACATTGGAAGGCACAGAAAGAGAGTATGTATTTAGAAATGGAAAGTATGTTAATAAGCAAATATGGGGCTTATTAAAAAGAGAATGGCAAGATAATCCCATATATGAACATGAAAATTATAAGGATATTTAAGATAGATAGGAATTAATATGAGTAATGGTAACTTTAGAGAACTAGGTTTAGCGCTTAATAGATTGTTAATGCTTAAAGAAAGTAGTGATTTAAGGCAATTAAATAGTGATATATTAAACGCTAAAGTAAGATTAGAGCTTGAACGTGATAACTATATAGATAGTAAAAAAGAAGCTAAGAAATGGGAAGATGCAGTTCTTGTTATTGAAGAGCAATTTACTGATACGGGTATAGCTTTAGATAAATTAAATGAACAACTTGGAACACCTGGTGGTGTAAGTAATTTGATAAACAATATTAGCGAAGCAGAAACATTAAGTTATTCTACAAAAGCAGACGAGTTTGATGCTAAGGCAGAGATCTATAAGGAAAGATATAAAGCTGTTAATAAGATAATGGATGAGCAAATTGGTTTAGCAAAAAGTATTCAAAGCGGAGGAATTATAACACCAGTATTAGGAGCATCACCTACAGAATGGGATCCAGAAGATGTGGGCGTAGAAGCATATAGGCATCATGTAGGATTAACCGATGATCAGACAACTCCATTAATAGTAGATGAATATTTTAAAACAACTCCAGAAATAACCAACAAAGAATTAACTAGACTTACTAGAGAACAGTCAACACAAACATACTATGATGATAGAAATTTACAATCTAAAAAAGATCGATTAAAAGCAGATGGCACAGTTTACTTTAATAGGAAATTAAAAAATGCAAATAGTATTTCTTCATTTGATCAAATTCTAATAGGAGAATCATTATTACAAACTGAGAATGCAGCACTATTTGAAGAATATTATCCAACTCCAGATCAACGAGAAACTTATACTAAAAATATTCAAGCTGGAATGCTTAAATTTGGAACAGAATTTGGAACCATGCTTGGAGATGTGAATGCAGCAACCATTCCAGCTACTTATTATAATCAGTATAAAACAATGATAGAACAAGCTACTCCTGAAACTGCAAAATATCAAGGGGTAGTATCACCAGCTGATTACACTATGTATAATCTATATGTGCAGCAGACTTTTGAAAACTATAATCTGCAAGATACACCTGAGAAAAAGGCTTTAATTTTAGAATATGCACAAAGATATTTAGGCGTACCCCCTAATATGACTATGGAAAGATTTATGGAATTGCATAATCATTTTTATGCAGGTGTCACATTAGCAGGATTTGAGGGAGATCCTATTGATAATATAGCACTTCCTGGTGATACCGAAGAAGAAGGTAATCCTCTTCTAGATGAAACTATATTTGATGATTTACAAGGAGAAGGAGGATAAATAATGACTGAAAAAGAACAACAAATATATAATTATTTAACAACGAATTTAGATGTTCGATCTACGTTCCAAGAGAAGCATGACTTCTTAACTAAGAAAACATTCGGTAAAAATAAATATACTATCGATCAAATTTATACAATGTTTCCTGATATCAAAGCTCAAATTTCTAATTATATGTGGGATACTATAGAAACTGAATTTGGAAATCCTGAAAATAATAATTTCACATTATCTAAAACTATTTCTGATGACAAAATAATAGCTATAGCAGAAAACATGGAATTGAATACAGACTTTTTAAAAGACAACCTAAAGAAAAGAAACTTTTCTACGGATATAGAAACTGCTATAGATGAAATCAATACTTTAATTACAGAAAAAAATGAAAGATGGGAAGCGGGTTCTAAGGTATTAAAAGATAGAAGACAAGCTGCTAATATTATGTGGCAAGAAAAAGAAGGTTTTGGAACAAAGTTTACTTTAGGAGCTCCTTTAGTGCTTGCAGCTAACATTTTTGGTACTCCTGTAGAATATATTCATAGACTAGGGGAAGATATTAAATATGGCAATAAAAATAAACCTTGGACTATGAAATTATTAGATGCTTTTTCTAGACCTGGTGAGACTACTAAGGTTAATTGGAATATTTTAAATTATAATCCTGAAACAAAAAAGTGGGGATATCCTGAACATTATGAAGAAGCTACAGCAAGTTTAACTGAGGCCTATGATGAGTTAGATGATATAAAATATGATCCAAAATATACAGATGCTTCATATTTAAAGGATTATGTAGATAATTATATATCAACTCAAAAAAGCCATGCTCAAACTATAGAGCCTACAGGATTTGATGAGATATTAATGTATATAGATGGTGAGAATAAGTTAGATGAATTAAAAACAATTTTAGAAGAAAGATAAGGACTTTTATATGACAAGCGAGTTATTTAGTAATGAATCTTTGTTAGAGGCTCAAGAAAGAAATGAGACTGTAGTAGATAAAACTATTGGTAGAACTAGTGGTAGTGCTTTAATGGACTTCCTAGGTCAAGGGTTATGGAAATTTACTGATGAAGCTTTATTCCAAGTGCCTGGAGCACATGATGCTTATCTAGAAGGTACGCAGGGAGATTTAGCTCATACTTGGGAAGAGATGCTAACACCTGAAGGAGCAGAAGGTGAATATCATGAACTATCTCCTGCTGGTAAAGCAGGTGCTATTATTGGTGGTGGTTTAGGTATGATTCCTCAATTTATGGCAGGTGGTACTGCTACTAAACATGGTATAAAAGGAGCTGTTGGATTAGGTGGAAAGCTTATTACTAAAAAATTAGATCCTGCAAATCTAGTTAGAAAACAATCTGTAAAAGAATTAATTGAAACTAGTGGAGAGTATGCTTCTAAAAATGTTAGTCAAGATATTATAGATAAATCTATGACTAATAAAAATATTACTGAAATTGTAGATGAAGCTTATGATTTAACATCTGCAGCTAGTGTAAATCAAAAGGTAGAGTCTTTATTAGATGCTGAACTATTAGATGTAGCATTAAAAACAGAGATGACAGAGAAAGTTGTTAAGACTTTAGGTATAGTAGATAACGAATTAGCAACAGCTGTATCAAATAATGCTATTGAAATTGTAACAAGAAATAGTCCTCAGAATGCTGCTAGATTAATGGATATTCTAGTAGGTAAATTACCTGGTGTTAATCGTAGTCCTTTTATGTCTAGGATAATGGGAGCTATGGCATATGACGCTGTTATTGGTGTTAATATGGCTGCTATACATGCTGCTCAAAATGCAGCCTTTAAAAGATTTTATGGTGTTGAAAAAGATGATATGGGAGAATGGAAATACACAGGCGACTTTGGGGTAGATGGTAATTGGGGTTCTGGTTTTAAAGGATTTGTTTCAGATTGGTGGAGCCATGCTCCAACAGAAGCATTTTTCTTTAGTTTAATAGGTCCTGCTAAATTTATAAAAGGTGGTACAACTGCTAGCAATATGGGAAGATTAGGTAGCATATTTAAAAATAGATTTCATGCTAGAAATAGTAAAATAAACAATATGACAAATGAGCAATTAAGGACTAGAATACATGGTATAGATGCATTATCTGGAGGAGGATTAAA
>CEUI01008152.1_pt1 | contig 11077 bp, 6 predicted proteins | sample 531411 | NCBI WGS metagenome assembly CEUI01 (sample SAMEA2622841, study PRJEB7988) | marine metagenome | isolation source: saline water (ENVO:00002010), including
ATAACATTAAAAATTTTACGTGTATTATGATATCCATATACGGCAAATCTATTTATTAAGAAAATAAATCCTTTATATTTAAGTAATTGTTGTGAATTCAATTCAATTCTTTTTTTAGGAGTCATTAATATAAAACGACTTTTATAATTAATATAAATGCAGAAATTATTATTTAGCTCATAATCTTCATGTAATTGTATATTGCCATCATAATTTATTTGAATTTGTTTTATATGTCCTACAGATTGCAAATCTATAGTTCCATAATTTTGATCTTCAGTAGGATTTGTATAATCTCCTTCAACATTAGTTAATGGCTTTAATCCTTTAAGTGTTCTCACAACACTATTACGATAATTATTAAATGTTCTTATGTCTATACCACCAAATCCAGGTTCTGCTATTTCACCACCACTTCTTGCTGATATATTATTTCTTGTTTGTTTTCCTGTTTCACCACTTCTTGTTGACATATCATCATCTGTTGGTTTTCCGTTCCCATCACTATATGGTTTAGTATATTTTTCTATCTCATGTCTAGGTATAACATCTTGCCACCAATTATAGCCTTCACCAAAAACTTCATTATTTTGTATTTTTTTCTTTCGTGCCATTATATCTCCGTAGCATTGTTATCTGGGCCTGGAACGGGTGGTGTAACATGATCTATAGGTCCTATTTCGTCACCTGCTAATAACCATTCATCCCAAAATGCAAGATCTTTATAAGTTACACTATTACTTCCATTAATATCCATAGCAGTAATTTGTTGCATTGAATACCTAGAAGTTGCTTTATTTTGTAAATATTCAGCTATCATTAATTTATCAAGATCATCTGGTTGATTATCAACCCAATAAACACGTGTACCTCTTCTAGATACATCTCCTTGATGAGGAGTATAATTTGAATTTAGATTGTGTAATTGCATAACTTTTATCATTACTTTGTCAGTTTTCTTTACTATTTCTTGAACAATAAAATAAGGATATATAATTTGTCCATTAAGTACATTTAATTGAGTGTAATCCATTCCATATGCAAAAGTATTTCCTGGTAATTTATCAAATGCTATTATATCACCTACTTCTAAATTCATATAAGCTAATGTAAGTTCTAATTGTATTATAATATGTTGATTACAATGAAATGCCAAATAAAAATCTTGTAAATTTCTAGCCGTACTTGGATCATTTATATATTTTGCTTCTATAGTTTTAGATGTATCTATTTCTGTGCGCAATGTATATCCGCCAAGATCTCTTTCCTGTCCTAAATTATAATATCCTAAACTATAACCATCTAAACCTGTTACAGGATGTGTAAAACCTAAATCACCATCTCCATATAAATCTTTAGCACTTTTCCATCCTGTTGTTTCTCTATAAGAATCAGTTGCATAATCATAATCATATTTAACTTCAACAGATGATATAACTTTTTCTAGTTTAGTTTTTGTAAATTTGAATTTAATTACATCTAAATCATTAATCCATTTATCAACATTTGTAGAATCATAAGCTCTTGCCATAGATATAAAACCAAATTCATTTCTACCTTTAAATCTAGGCAAAATGGGTGTATTAGAACAAATATCCTCTATTAATTTTTTAGAATTTGTTTTTTTAGTTACAGAAAAGCCTAATTTCCATCCTTGACAATTACTCCAAGCTCGAGATTGTTCTAATGTATTAATCATCCCATCATATCCTAATTCAGAATATAAAAGATCTACTATAACTCCTGTAGGATCATCAATAGGACCTGCATTATTTTCGTGTCCTCTTCCTTGGTAATTTTCTATATAAAAATCAGATCCTTTAAAATTATCAAAAGTTCCTTCCATATCCAAATGAAAATCATATAGTTTATTTTGATAAGGCAATGCTATGTCACTATCTGTTTGCCCAAAATCACCTAACCATCTTACATATAAACTGTAACTATTAAATTGTCCTCCATTATTCCAAAAATCAGTAGGATTATAAGAACCACTTCCGTCCCAATTAAATACATCTCCACAATAGCCATCAAGATCAGTACCATAATTATCTTCATTAGGGATATCTGGTGTTTGAGTATTATATAAATTATCTAATACAATGCTATCATTTTCATCTATAATTGCTAAAAGATCATCACCATATATTACTCTTTTTTGTGTTCCAGCTGATCCATAATCAGCATCACCAGTTACATCATCTCTATTTGTTGCAATAAAAAACATTTCAAGTCTATGTGCACTTAAATCTATTTGTGTATTAGCATCTGTTGCTTGTAATGTAGTTCTATCAGTTCCAACAGTAAATTTATATCTACTAAATACTATTAAACTATCCTCAATTAAATCATCATATCCTACATCAGGAAGAGCAAAATCATATACTACTCTATGTCCTGGTGGAAAATTATAATAACCTACAATAGGTTCTAAATAATAATTTATATTTCCTCCTGTGAAATAACCACCATAATCTATAAACCAATCATTACTCCATCCTTCAATTGCATCATCTGTATAATCTTCATAATTATTAACACCTGAAAATAAAATTCCAGGCCTTAATCCCATTCCATCTAACCAAGGACTATTTTTTGTAAATAAAATATTCCATCTTTGTATTCCACTTCCTAATATTTGAGATCTTAAATCATAAGGGCATTCACCTGAAGGATCACCAATATCACTATTATCAATATTTACACCATTATACCAAGTTTCATTAAGATCAGAATATAAAGCATGTCTATTTTCAAGAGCATGCATAGGTTGACCACCATCAGATCCATATCCTAAATCTCCCCAACCACTACTCATAGAATGATCTGCTATTTGAGCGACAGGATATTCAGCTAAATTTAAAACATTATGTAATGCAAGTGTATGAGTTATTTCTTGGTAATCATAATATCCATCATCAAATGAATTCCTCCAATTCCATTTTTGTATTTCAAGTTCTCCATCAAATGTTACAGCAATAAATTTTGTGGGATAATATTTACCTTCTGTAGTTGCACAGTCATATCCAAAAAACCAAACCATTTGTCCATAAGGTCTTGCTGCCAATATTTGAGGAGCAAATGGATATTCAACACCATCTTCATATTTAACGCTATCTGAACCAGATTCCCAACCTATATTCATTGCAGTATATTTACTTGATGAAATAGAACTATCTCTAATTCCCATCAAACCATCACATATATTAATAAAAGTGTACAAATCTTTTTCACCGTCAGGATCTCCAACTTCAAATCCTAAGTAATCTTCTACTGCTTCTCTTATTTTTACTGTATTAGGTAGTTGGAGAATAGTTGCTCCAGAATCATATGGTATAGCTAAAGAACCTGTTTCTCCATCATACTCTTCATCCTCAGAATAATCACCTACACTTGTCTGTATTATCATTCTATTTCTAAAATCAAATACTCTAGGCCAATATTTTCTTATATATTCATCATTTAATGAACCATTATTATTTTTTTTGTTAATAGGACTTTCAGTTAAATACGCTTTACCATCATGATCATATGAACTAGATGAACTATATCCATAAAAACCATCTTCAGCAAAGTCATAAAGATATCTGTCTGAATCAAAATTCCAAGAACTAGGAAATATACCACCTGTAATTAATCCTTCCCAAGTTTGATGTGGGGCATTAGTTGCATATGTATTCCAATTATTCCATTCCACCTTCCATTTCATTTTCTTTCCCCAATAAGTTTCATCACTTGTACCACCTTGAGAAACTTCATGATATTCTGGTGGAGGTGCATGTATTGTTATTTTATACCAATCTGTATTATCAAATTGATAAAGATATAACCAACCATAAAACCAGTTATTTGGTGCACATAATATATCATTCCATTCAATTTTATCTTGTAATAAAAAATTACCATTATCAGACTGACTAAGCATTTCAGATAAGTCATTAGATACATCAACAGTAGGATAAACACTTTCTTCTAAATTCCATGAATCCATATCTGCATCAGGAAATTCTGCATAAGACACATTAGGATTTACACTAAAAGCTTGAGCTTCCAGATCTGATGTTCCTCTATCTATTGCATATTGAGGATTAGAAAAACCCATTTCATTAAATGCAGGAGAACTAGGATCTTGATATCCATATCTTTTAGATGTTTGATTAGGATATACTTTTTGGAAACATTCGACTTTATTATCTTGAATAGGATTACCTGGAAATCCAAAACCATCGTATTTCCAATGTGGACAAAAATATGCAAATGGTTCTGATTCAGGGTGTTGCCAAACTTGTTCATAAGAACTAGGATAATCAGTTTGTAATCTATTATTTGTCATTACAGCTTTTACATTCCAATATCCAGCATCTCCTCCTTTATTAATACATAAACCATCTGGGCTTAAAACTTTACCACGTATATTTCTATTTGTTCCCATAGAATCCATAGTATCATCACCTAATATATAAAAACCTTCAAATCCTCCAGCAAAATCGTCAGCATTAGCTTGTTCAATTTCATCTGATGTCATGGCATACATAATTGCTGGAGCATATGGAATTCTTCCGTATGCAATAGGTATATATTTATTTCTATCTTTATCTCTAGCAACTCTTTGACTAGTACCTAAATTTGCTAATGGAATATCTTTATCTATTTTATGTAATGTTTTATCTTCTAAATTTAATTTAATAGTTTTTTCGTCATGATCATATCTTACAATTTGTCCTTCATATACTAATAAACAATCATCTATATCTTTCGCAGATGGTGTTTTCCAAAAAACAGCAACAGTTTCATTCATAATATCATAATCAGTCATAAAATTGCTAAAATTACCAAAATTAGAAAAACTTAAACTTACATTATTTATTTTAAATCTTCGTGTTTCAAAATCAATACTTTCCTTCATAGAAGATATTTTTAAATTTTGATCATATATAATATCAGAAAGAGGGACAAATTGTTCAGGACCCAATTGAGGTATGTCTTCAGTGCCTGGAATTAAAACATCTGGATGTTGAGTTCTATGAGCACTCAATGCTATTGATTCTTTTGTTGTAGATATTACTAAAGATTGTTGTTTAGGATATCCTGTTGCAACATCCCATCCAATTACAATAAATGGATTAATATTTAAAAATCTATCATTAGTATCATTTCGAAACTTTTCTGGTAATTCTATCATATTCCTAGATCTTCACCTCTACGCAATTGTTCTTTTATTTTAGGTATAGCTTCCTCAGATATAAAGTCATCACTAAGAACATTCCCTGAAATATTAACTACTACAGATTCTCCACCTCCAGTATTTATACGATCCATAGCTTCAATTCCCATGTTTTCTACAGCATCTCTATTCATAATAAATTCACCTCTTTCAGCAATTACTGGAGTACCACCCATACTATGTTCAGATCCTCCAATTAATCCACCCAATGCCATTGTAGGTGCTTTCTGTTGATCAATCATAGCTAATTGCGCAGCTCCCATAACAGCAGCAAAAGCCGATCCTGGTAAACCACCACCCATAGGATTTTCTTTTACTGCTTCCATTATAGCTTGAGCAGTAGCCATAATTGTTTGGACTCTTTTGATATGTTGCCCTTTTTTAAATTCTCTTTTTAATCTTGCATTGGTTTCTTCTTCTTCTTTTTCTCTTAATTTAGCAAACTTAGTTTGAATATCTTTTTCCATCTTTTCTTTATCTTTATCACTTGCTCTTCGATATTGATTAGATTTTTTAAGATTTTCTAATTCTGCTTTTTCTTGAACATTTAATGCTTCTATTTTTTCTTGAGCTTCTTCTTTATATCTTTCTATATTAGCATCTGTGAATTGCATCATCATATCACCAGCTTGTTGAGTATAATCTTCGATCATCTCAAGATTTTCAGCCATTGCTTCTAATTCTGTTTCATTTTTCTCAGTTGTAAATATTTCAACACCTCTAACTTCTTCTAAAGCTTTTTTAACAGCATCTGCATACTCTAATCCAGCATCCATTTTTGAAGCTATAAGATCTATTTCTTTTTGTGTGAACTGAGTTACAAGTTTATCATTCTCATCAATAAATTGTTTTTCTTTTTCTGAAGCAAATATTTTAGCATTAATATTTTTATTTATATTTTCTGTTTGTTTCTTAACCCATTCTGCCCTTTGTTGTTCTAATGTTAAAGTTTTTTCTAATTCAGGATAAAGATCTTGTAATATTTGTTGATATGTTTCACCATCTGCTAATCTCGCAGATATAGCTTTCGTATTTTCTTCAGTGATTTGCTGTATTAAACCTTGTTCATATGCTAATAATTGTAATTTAATAGCTTGTTGTGATCTTTCTTCTGATCTTTTTTGAAGCATTTTAACATAGATCTCATTAATATTGTCCATTGTTATTTTTTCATTATCAACGGCTTCATTAATTTTATTAGCTATATTTATCCTCATATCAGCAGCTTCTACAAGAGATTGTTCTAATTCTATTTCTTCTTTTTTATCATCAATTCTTTGTTTTATTATTTTATTATTATCAACTTCTAGCTTTAAATTTTGCTGAATAATATTACCTTCTTCATTTAAAAAAACACCCAATTGATCATGATTCCTAATCAAATGCAATACTTGATCTATTGAAAAACCATATGTATATGCCAGTCTCTCAATTAAATCATTAGTATCCTGTTGGATTTCGTATGCGCTTTTATCTTGCCATTGTTTATCTCCCTGCAATTTTATAATATCACCAACTTCCCTCTTTATTCCTTCATATTCTATTTTATTTCTACTTAAATAATCTCCACCATTATTTATAAATAGGCCCATTTTAAGAAGCTCTTTATTTCCACCTGTTGTTATTTGGACAAATTCATCTAAATCATCTTTCATATTATTTAAAACATCTTGTACATTTAATAAATCATTTGTATCATCGATCTTAAATATTCTATTAAATCGTCTTAATACCTTATCATCACCTGATTCTACAAGATCAAATATGTCTTCTCTAAATTGATCAATTTTAGTATTACTATTGCCTAATTCTGTATTCAAACCATTTAATTCACTTTTCAAATTATTTAATTTAGTTTTATCAACTTTTTCTATTAATTTGTCAAGATTAAATGATCCTTGTATTTTACCTAGTTCTTCCTCATAATCTTTATATGCATCAGAAACCTCATTTACTATTTTCTTCTCTTTAGAATGTTGTTTTACAGTATTACCAATCTCATCATTTAAATCTCCGAGTGCATCTTCATTATCACCTACGATATTAAACCAATCTAATAATGCTCCTATTATTGATCCTAAAGCTACTGCTAATGCTCCCCATCCTGTAGATGTCATTGCAGCTCTCATACCCTTTAAAGCTATTGTTCCTTTTATAGCAGCCCACCTAGTCATAATCAATTTTTTATTCATAAAACCTATTGCAGTAGTTGCTCCACCAATTCCTATTGCATAGGCTTTTAAATCTCCAGGATCAATTGTATTTAACCAATCTGTCATAAATTGTGTAATTTCTCTTAATGCAGGTTTTAAACCATCACTAAATTGAATTGATACATTATCTACGGCAGCTCCTAATATGACCATATCACCTGCCAAATTATCTATCATAGTATCAGCCATTTCTTTAGTAGCACCTGTAACATCATCTAATACTGATCTAGAATCACCTAATTTATCTATATTATTAAATAAAACAGAGAATGCGGCAACTGCTCTTTTTCCTACAAGATCTGCACCTTCTGTTGCAGGATCAAATCCTTTTTTCTTTAATTCTGTTAAAGCTTTTTTGAAATCATCTAATGTTTTGATTGGAAAACCTACCATTTTAGACATTTTAGATCCATCTTTTCCAACATCTAGCAAGATCTTTCTAAATGATGTTCCAGCCATAGATCCATGAATCATATTATTTGCTAATACAGATAATATTGATGTAGCATCTTTCATACTCCAACCCATAGCATTTGCAACAGGACCAACATAAGTCATACTATTAGCAAATCTATCCATGTTTAAAGCAGATGTAGAAAATGCCATTGCCATAGTATCAACAACATCATTCATTTCTGAACTATCTAATTGAAATGCTCTTAATGTACCACCTGCAATCTCTGATGCATAAGCTAGATCTTCACCAGTAGCTGCAGCTAAGTTTAAAACACCTTCTGTAACATTTAAAATTTCTTCTTGAGCAAAACCTAATTTACTTAATTCAAATTGCAATTCCGCTACATTAGTAGCTGTATAAACACTTTGTATACCAAAATCTAAAGCAGATTGTCTAAGCTCAGCAAACTTATCTCCAGTAGCTCCAGAAATAGCTTCTACACCACTCATAGTTTTATCAAATTCCATTCCTGTTGCAATTACAGATTGTAAAGCTGAACCTAGTGCATAAGCACCTGCTGCCATTGCAGCGAATGAACCTGTAGCTTCAGCTACTCCTTCAGCTGTATCATCAACAGTGTTATTTAATTGCTCTAATTGACTTTTGGTAAGTTTTATGCCTTTAGCTTTTAATTCTAATATGAGTTGTTGTTTAGTGGCCACGTTGTTTTCTCTTAATTTGGTCTCTTTTTTCTTGGTATAATATACTTAAAGCTTGCTTAATTAAAAAGTGCTTTTCTTTCCAAATAAGTGGAGTTTTTCCATAAGATCCTTCATATGCAGGAGTTTTTGTATCTTCACAATATAAATATTTAGATATGTCTTTTTGGTAAGTTGAATTTAGAAATTTATTAACACAAGTAAAAAAAGGAAGTTGATAGAATATATCTTTTAATACAGAATTACTTGTAGAATTTATATTTTGTAAGGATTCATGTTTTATTTCATTTATATAATCATACACTTGATCTAAGTTGTAAAATGTTAATTCTTTAAATTTATCATTATCATCTCTTATAACACTTCTAAAAGAATAAGGAAAAGAATGAAAACTACAACCCTCACAACTTTGTGTTATAAGAACATTTAGTTGGAGCTGGAGGGCTTCTCTTCCCCCAAAGATTGAGCCTCTTGAATTTTAATTACTAATTCATCTTTTTCAGAATCTGATAATTGTTTTATAACATCATCTGGAACTTTATGAGTAGCTTTCCAATCTTTGAAATCTCCTCCACCCAAACCTTTTCTGATCCAAGCAGTTTTTTGTTTATTTAATCCTGTAACTGTATTAGGTACACCATCTTTGAAAGTTACATTTAACATATCTTTAATGTCATCAATATCATCAATTGCCATTTCTTTTATCATGACATTTCTTCCTGATTTAAGCTTCTTCTTAATCACTTAAATACCTCCTCTATTTAAATCATTTTATATTATGTACATGTAATAACGGCTAAATTTCCAGATCCAGATCCAGCAGTGGCTGTCCAACCAACTTCTACAAATATACCTTCATCCGCTTGATCCATACTCCATGATGAAATATTAGCAGCAGGTATACTAAAATCAATAGTTGATCCATTACCTACATTTATAGCAACTGCAGTGTTAGTTTGCCATTTACTTTCCATAAATGCCTGAACTGTTGTATCAGCTTTTAGTGAACAAGTTCCTGTAACTTTTAATGCTTGTCCTCTTGAATATCCGTCAGTTTCACCAGAACTACCTTGATAACCAATTCTAGATGCTGGATTTTCAATAGTCATATTAAAAGATTTAAAAGTACAAGTAGAACCACCAAAGCTATGAGTTGTACAGTCAAATAATCCTTTAGTATAATCAGTCGCTGTGGTATCAGCTGTAACTGTATTTGCTTCTATTACAGGTTTATATCCCGTCATAAATTGACCGGAAGTATTTAACCTACCGCCATTCGTCCCCGCATCGAGCCCGAAAGTTAACGTTTGTAAAATTGCTGAATGCATATAACGATCTTTATCTGTATGAGGATTTTCTAATAAGATAACACCAGTTCTATTATTTCCAGAATTAGCTCCATGAGAATAATCTTCTACTGAAGGATTAGATCCTATTGTTAAAATTCCATTAGCTGCACCTTGATATCCTGTTGGATAGATCAACGTCATTAAATTTTGTAATGCTACTTCATTATCCACTGGATAATCAAAATCCCAAGTCCAAGATCCTGATCCATAATGATTAACTATATCATCATTTCTAAGACCTCTATAACCTGCTCTTTCAATTTCAGCTCTTTGGTATGCAGCGTCCCAGGCAATATCATTTACTGGGTTTGTAACTCTAAATGCGGCTTTACTACTTGTTACTGTATTTGCATCTTGAGTATCAGCACCAACTGCTCCTGCAGAACTACCAGCATCAACGTCAGCAATACCGAGAATAGCTTTCCATTCTCTTCCTGAATATGCTCTTGCCATAGTTTACTACTCCTTTACAATTATATTATTATTTAGCCAATCTACAACCATAGGATTTTTGACATCTAATTCTACTGCTTCACCTTTACAAAGATCAATGTACTTTGGAAAATCTTCAGTATAATTTTTGCTAAATCTCATAGGATCAACAGCCTTATATTTTGTTGTAGTTTTAACTGTTTTTTTGTCTTTATTCATAAATTTATTGTCCTAATTTAATTATAACTTATTAAAAAAAGTATATAAAAAAAACCTTTTTATTGAGATCTTTCAACAAAACAAGTATGCGAAAATTTAGCAACATTTAAACCATCTATTTCTTCTTCTATTGCATCGAACTCATTAATTGTTATTTCTTCTACTTGTCCTGCTATTATTCCTAATGTAGTTGATCCAACTGTTTTAGAAATAGAAATATTATTAGAAAGGACTTGATATGCTTTTTCTATATCACCATAGAACTGATCATAAAATTGTTCTGATGGATTTTTGTTTATAAAATAAATATTTATATCTGTTGTGTATTGTTTATTCCAAGAATCTTGAGCAAAATCTACAGTTTCTGCCATAGATCCCCAAATTTTTATTTGAAAATTATCTAATTTATTTATAATAGGTGATATATAAATTTTTGTGCCTTTAAATTCTGTATTTAATATATCTCTGTAAGAATCCAAAACAAATGAGAACCAAACATTTTCATATGTTGTTCCTTTTACTAA
>CEUI01002518.1_pt1 | contig 11070 bp, 6 predicted proteins | sample 531411 | NCBI WGS metagenome assembly CEUI01 (sample SAMEA2622841, study PRJEB7988) | marine metagenome | isolation source: saline water (ENVO:00002010), including
ACTCATTAAAAACTCCTTTTCTTTCTATAATAATATACGAGCTTTTGGCATATATGTCAAGAGCTATTTTCACTTTTTTTTATTTTTTTTATCACTAATCCAAGTCCATACCATTACTCCAATGAAGAAATAAAGTATCCAAAAGAATGGATTATATATAAATAAGTCATATATCATATAATACAATATACGAGCTTTCCGCATATATGTCAAGAGCTTTTTTTATTTTTTCCAGGTTTTTGTATCAACTATCGTATAGATATGTGTTCTGATATGATTTAACTGATTATCATCTGTTGTTAATAAGAGGGAATTTGTATAATTTTCCCAGGGAATTTCAAAATTTTTGTCTAATATACCATTATTCAATTCTTTAATTATACAATTCAACGCGTTGATTGTATATAATGTATTTGTCTGCTTCTTCCTATGAAGTGAAATAGTTTTTTCTAAAAAATTACCAAGATTAACTGAATCCACATTATATGTACAAACTAATTGGTCTGGATTTTCATCATTTTGAAATACATATATTTTATCAAATATAATAGTATATGCATCAATAATTTGACCCACTAAATTATTTAGATGTGTTCCATCAGTAAATGTACATAAAAGTTGTGTTTTCATTAGAAACTAACCCCCACATTTATAGAACCATTAACTTCTATACCTAATGCATTCATTAAAAAGTCAAATCCTTGTTTTGCATATTCTTTAATCTTTACAATCAATTTACTAATTACATTTTCATAAAAAGCTTTTATTTTCTTTTTCATAGAATTAAGAAGTGCTTTACCTAAAGATTTTATCTTATTCCAACCATCACCAAAAAATCCTTCTTCCAATACTTCATATAATAATTCTGATTCAATACCATCTAACATTTTTAATTCTTCTGAAATAATATTATTAAAATCTTTTTCATACAATGTAACATTATCTTCCACCTCAATTTGTTCTTGTGTCAACAACCTCATAGAAGTAAAACTACTTCTTCCAGATGATTTAAATCCTACGGTAACACTCGTTTGTGATGCTTTTCCAGAACACCAAGATGGTGTAATATCTATGATTTTTCCACCACCACTGGTATTAAATGACAAAATTTTATTAGCTATAGGTGTAGTATTTGATTTTATATCATCATCACCAGAAAATTTATAATTTCCTGTAGCTGCTTCAAATACCGCCCATTTTTTAAATTCTTGATGTTGAAATAAATTCTGTATTTCTGTTTGTAATGTCTTGTGGTCAATTGCAAGATTAACCAAATCTCTAGCTTCTTCTTGTAATTCCTGTGTACTTAATTTTGGCCAATAATTATTAAACCACTTAATAACTTGTGTCTTTGTAGATACTGGAACTCCTTCTATTGGCCACTCAGACCAATTACCAGCTTCTCCGATTATTCCAGCGGCCATTAATTCTGATTTAGCATGCCTAAGAGAAGCATCCTTTTTTAAACCTTTTATTTTTTTCTTTTTAACTATTTTATCAATCTCTGGTGTTCTATATGTTATATATGCCTCACCAGTAGACTTTCTAACTCTACCAACACTATTATCGGTATTAAATTTTTTAAACTTTTGTTCCATATTCTGAATCATATTATCTATAGCAGCTGCAACTGTTTTACCTGATTGTTTTTCGAAAAATGCTTTAGCTCCTAAAAATATACCCTTACTATCTCCTCCACCACCACTTGATAGTTGCGAACCACCTTCTTTCTTTACTGAAATCCTATAATTACTACCACCATAAATATCTGTTTTCGGTGTTGGTTCTGATGTTGGCCACTTTGAAGATGGTGATATCTTATCACCACCAGTCTGTACAAGAGTTCCCCCAAGATTACCTACCTTAGCAACAACTTTACCACATACATCAGTTAAATGTGCTTCATATGGTTTATAATCAGAGTTATAATCAACCTTTGATAACTTACATAATTCTTCTGTTGTCAATTTTTGATTTTTTGTTCTATTATATTCTACACATAGACCTCTTTCATATCCAGCAGCATCAGGTGGAATTCCAGCTCCTAGAGATGATAACGATATCTTAAAGTTAAAATCCTTACCATCTAATGTAAAAGCTATAGAATCATATTTTGAACTTTTATTTTCATATCTTCCTTGTTTTTGTCCAGGATTTAATTGTATTACTTGCACACCAAGAAGTTTTCCAACTTCTTTTGCTATAAGTTGAGAATCAACTCCTTTTGTAGATGTTATATTTCCCATTGTCTTTGGGCCAGCTAAACCAAGTTTACTACCTAAACCTTTAACAATCTGTGCTCTGACATCAGAAATTGTTTTAGTTTCACTCAATAAATCTAATGGATAATTAAGTTCTAATAAAACCTCTCGTAATTTTTCTTTATGATATGGATTACTTAAATTAGGCTTGCCATTTGGAACTCTCCACGCCCACTCCTTAACTATTTCATCATAATCAACATACATTCAATTTCTCCGTTATATCCTTTATTTCGTGGTAATTAATTCCTTTTGCAACTTTAACCGGAAATTTACCATTCTGTTCAATAGTTGTTCTTACTTTCTGTAGAAAATCTTTACCATCATCTAAACAGAAATCAAACAAAAATGAATCATACTGATATAGAATAAGTTTTGACTTATAGGGTTCTACCACATCAGTCAAATTAGATAACATCTTCATATTATACTCTGTCTCATTCAATTGAATCAAATAATTAAATAACTTATTTGGATTCATATCAATTAAATTCTTTTTGCTTATCACTCTATTATAAATATCACTTTTTACAGAAAAACTAGTGTTATACTCATTCCATTTAAAATCAATATATTTTTCTACAAGTTTAAAAAATGGTATATTTTGTGATATTTCTGTTGGAATTCCTCCATAAAGGTACTTAAAACTGAGTTTTTTACTTTCTTCATAGTCAACACCATATTGCTCACCTAGATATTTATGTACCGAACCACTAGGAAAATCATACCCAATTATATCTGCAATCAAACGCAAATGATATGCATCATAATCCATTTCAACTAATAAACCATTATTAAATCTACTAATAAATGGTTCTCTACTACCATCACTTTTATTCAATGCACCAAAGTTTATACCACCATACTTGTTAGATGGTCTTCCCGTCGAGGTAAATGGGTTATATTGGGTATGAACTAAGTTAGCGTTAGTAATATGTCTCTGGTAGTTAACGGGAAGTTTTTCTTTATCAACACATAAACCTGATGACTCTATAAACTTAAAATTATCTAATACATCATTATTATATATTTCAAATACATCATCTATACTACAAACATCAACAATTCTTTTCATTACATCAACAAATTTTCTACAATACTCAAGATGTTTATATATTGGAATTAGTTTATTTATATTATTAAATCTATAATATTTACGCTCAAAATATTGATGAGTATCTGTATCAAAATTTAATTCTAATGGTTTTCCAGTATTTAAATAATACAACATAGATACATCAACCAAATTATCTAAATCCAATTCATTCTTATTTGGTACATAAATGGTATCAAATTTTAAATAATCATTCAAACAATCTAATGAAAGACTTAATGACTCACTATGGTCAAAACATAGCATAAATTCTCTGTCATCACAATTCAAATATAACAATGATAAGGAATTATTTAAATAATGTTTTTTGTTATCAACCATAATGGGAACAATATAACAACTATCAATATTAGTTAATTGTAATTCCTCAAGTTGAGTAATTTTTTCTATAACCTGCATTTTTATAACCTATTTGTTTATAATATAACAGCGATTAGCTCTTAAAGTCAAGAGCTTTTTTATTTTCTCCAAAATTTAACATAATTAGTAATTCTACCACTTAAATTTGGTAAATGTTCTTCAGCTAATTGTATAGAATCTTTATTAGCTTGTACAACACCTTTTCTCTCAACACCATCTTCTTTAGATTTATATGTTTTCCATTTACCTCTAATTCTCCACTTAACTGCTACAGCAACATAAAAACTAGCTTCTGTACTATGGGCATAAGAGTCAAATTGAGATTCATTTATCTCTATTATTGGTGCAGTTGGTGAATTAGATTGTCTTGCAAAATATCTAATAAAGTAACCTCGATTATATTGAGCTTTAGTTGGTCTTGGTATATATGATTTTGGATGTTCTATAACTCTTTGAACACCCGTCATAGTATTTAGAATTTTATAAAGTCTAGCAGAATGAGGATTAAATTTATAAGTCGTGATTGGAGCATTAGTCGATTGTAATTGTTTTTCTGCCAACAATTTTTTCTTTTCATTCCTAGTACGCTTCTTTGGTCTTGGAATAGCAGTACTTCTAGGATTTCTTTTCCAAGCTTTATTTTTTGCTCTTTTACGCATTAATCCCAACCCTCCGAATCACCTTCCGCTCCCTCACTTCTTGTCCAATAATTCTGTGAACCGAACGCTTCGAAAAGCATATCAGTATTATATTCATTATCCAATCCAGGGTCTGTTGCCCAAAGTTCAAATAAACCCCACGCATCATATTCTTCTACCAACATATGTACTAGGTCATCTTGATGCGTATAATTATAATCATAATACCTGCTTATATCCCAAGTAGCTCCCAAAGATTCAGATTCATCTCTAAAGAACTCTATACCTATAGGGTCTTTAAGCCATTGTCTAAATGCTAATTCATCCTCGTGTAACCAATCATCAGGTCTCCATCCAGCTTTCCATCCAAAACCAATCTCCTTATTTATCCATTGGTCTGGTTCATCCTCATCATCATAATAGTCCTCTGATTCATCAACTGATGCATCACCACTATGACCATATTCTTCTTCATTTTCAGCTTCTATTAATGCTTCTTCTTCAGCTAATTCTTCTTCATCCATACCACCACCCTCAAAGTTCTCTACGGCTAAATCTTCTTCGTGTTTCTCTTTAGTCAATAGATTTCCATCCTCATCAGTTGGAATGTACCATTCTTGTGCAGATTCATCATACTCGTGATGAAATTCAGATTCCTCAACGCCTTGGTCGATAAAAGCTTGGTCTTTAACTGCTTGATTTTCTATTTTTGTTCTTTCTGCATTTTGAATAGCTATCAATCTTCCTAATTCTTCTAATTCGTCATCCGTTGGTTTTTTAGCTGTCCATCCATCTTTAACAAACCAACCCTCTCCATGCTTCTTACTTGGTGGTGGTATTGATGCTCTCATTATTCCTTCAAAAGATGTTGTCCATCCTTCAGAAGAAACCGAATGTTCAACACCCTTAACCATAAAACACGCTCCTGATAAAAATGGTTCTCCATCATTACCTAATACATAATATATCTCCCCATCATCTGCCTTTCGTTGTAAAGTATGTGGTCTATAACTTTCTTGAATATAATCTGTTGAAAACGCATTTCCTGGAAAAATACCACCTTGACCATCTATCTCTAATGATAATTCCAAAGGTAGCATATAATCATTTTTATACACTATTGGTTCTGGTTCTATATAGTTTATCTTATGAACCATTTCTGCTACTTTATGTGCAGGTATAATTTCACCAGTCTCATATTCAGTCAATGCAGCTCTTCCCCACTCTGCTAACGATTCAAAAGCATTACCAATAAACTCAGTTAAATCTCCAACAGCATCTGTAAAAGAATCCCACCATCTTTCATAAAACCATTTGTCCTCATCTTGTTCTTCAGCTGATTTTTTTGCTTCTGCTAACTTAGCGTCAAATTCTTTAGTTGATGCTAAATCAACTGTTCCTTCCAATTCTGCATCTGCAACTATTGGTGGGCCTAATCCAATACCTATATTTTTTGCTACATCAAGGGTCTCATCTGCACTATGATTTCCAGGCATATAAGCTTGGCTCTTACCCCACTTACCATCAGGGTCAAGTGCATCTGGAATACCAAATCCCATCAAAAATTTATCAGTAATTATTGACTTAACACCTTCTGCCATTGCAATCATCTCTGCATCATCTTTTGATGGTGGTTTATCTTTAGTTACCCTTACCGTATTAGAACCATATAATGCCGCATACATTGAAGAATTAGGAATTTTAGCTTTCAAAGTTTGAGTTCTAACAATACTATTATCTGCACGCCAATAAGGAAAATAAAATAATCCATCAGGGTCTGATGGTGTACTTCTTTCTCTTAATAATTTTTGTACTGTATTTTCTACTACATTCATATCGACTACTCTTAAATTAGCAGTATTTAAATCATCTGCCATAATTCTAAAATCGAATATATTTCCACAGCAATCATTTATACCCTTGAACATAGCTTCCAAACCCTCTTGTATAGTTTCCGCATCATTCCAACAATCTCTTATAAAATCACAATTTAATTTAATTCTTCTTAGATATCCAAATTTCTGTGAACTATCAGTTCTAAATGCTGGAAATGATTTAGGGTCTCTAAGTGTAGTTCCAGTTAAATGTTGACCAGGAATTATACATATACGAGCATCAGTAGTTATTAATTCTGGATGGTTAGAAATTTTAACAGATTCATAAGATATATCACCAGTAGCATCATCCTCCATCACATCTATACTTCTGAATGTATATTTTGTTTTTCCATCCTCAGTAACCCTTCCCATATACTTACTTAATATATTATCTTCGAAATATCCCCAACTTATGAAAGCTAGTTTTCCAAAAGCTAAACCATCTCTATAATCTATTGGCCAACCTGGTTTTGAATAAATTGTTCCACCTTCTGTTTCTAATCCTGCTCCCCAGTACCACGGGTCTTCAATTGTAGAACCTGGATTCATATGTCTTAAAACTTGTAATCTAATATTAGTCATATATTTTTTCAAATTACTCATTCCAAGAGCTTTAATTTGTTGAGCGGCTTCTTCAGATTCACTTTCACCTGCACCTACATTTAAAGATTGGTCATTTCCACATTGACTTTCAACCATTGGTGTTCCGTGCGATATAATTTCGGTAGAACAATCAAATCCACCATCTTCATTTGATTCCCAACTAAAATCCTTAATAACACCAGAGACTACTTCATAATTACCACCATTTTCAATAACTCTTTTCTTACCTTCTTTAGCCGCTAAATCTAATTCGTCTGGAGAAAATGTTAAAGTTTCACCAGGAGATGCACTCCAACCCCATTCCACCATACAACTTCTTCCAACATTCATAAAATGTGGTGTCAATCTACCTAAGTCTTCCATAGACCAACATTGCCACTTTATTGTAGCTTTCTTCAAAGAACCAAACTCACCATCTGTTTTACAATCACAAGATGATATTCCAGGTAAAGGCTTCATAACTTCACCGTGTTGATTTGGTTCAGTAATAGGGTCTGCAGGGTCATATAACCCATCTAATCCAGATTTTAATTTATTGAATTTATCCAATTCTCCACCCATTAAAATTACTGGAGGTTGAGGTACTCCCCCATCATCAGGTGATGTTCCACCAGATGTCATCTTAATCCAAACTGAACGAACAGATTGAGAATTTAAATCACCTCTAGCGAGATTAAGTTTATCGTACATATTTTTTTGAATATCGGGATGAATCTTAGACATAAATCCCATACTGACATTTTTTGCACCCATAACCTTTTACCTACCTTCTACTATTTAAATAATCCATATCTCTCAAAATTTCTTCGATATGGTGAGGGATTCTAATTTTCTGACCAACTGGTGCATACATAGTATCACCACCCAATTTATTTGCTTGAGAAATTACCCACCATAAAGTAGTACTTCCATAATACTGATAAGCTAAACTATCTAATCTAGCCTTTCCTTCTTTCACAATAATAACAGAATCAGTATTACGAGCCTGAATTTCAGGATACATAGTAGTATTATATACTCTATTATTTGTCTCTTTATCGATTTTTCGTGTTATCTGTTTATATCTACCAAGTGCCATTTAATATACTCCTATGCTGTTGTCTTTTGTGCACCATCGACATTAATAAATTTTGGATTACCTAAATCTGGTAAACTATCTCCTATATAGACAAAACTAGCATTAACTTCTACAACATGCGGTAACTGACTACCCTTTTCTATTTCCCATTTTGTACCTTCAACTGGTGTAATATTTATATTTTCAAAATATCCTGGTTGGTCTGATATATAATCTCCAACCGTTAATTTTATCATTGGAGGCACCATTCTTTGACCAACTTTAGTTGTTCCATCAGATGTAGTTATATCTGCATAAGAAGGATAATTTAATCCAATTAATTTATTAGCTTTCTTCCACATTACTTCGTGTTCTTCTTTTGCATTAGCTACCATTGTCCATTTTAAAGTAAATTTCCTTTCAGCTCCTTTATAAATATAAACTGGGTCTGGTCTTCCAACATAATTTATAGATGACCAATTAGGAGTAACTGCATCTGAAATATCTGATATATAAGCTCTTAATACTATAAGCTCATTAGTATTTATAATTTTAATTTTAAATGTAATTAAATCATCTGGAACATTTTCTGCTTTGTTATTTGATAAATCTTGAATAGATACATCTTCTGTATTCATAACATCAATTTGATATTTATCTCCATTTATACCAGGAACTCCGTGTTTACCAACTAAAGTGACTATTTGATTATCTTTTTTCTGAATCCTATACCATTGTTGTGAATCATTTCTTTTTGTTTTGATATCTCCATATAAATGAGCTTTATATTTATCTAAAGTTTCTGTTCCACCAACACTATAACTTCCACTAGCATCGGCAGTTTTACCAAGAACATGCGGAGACAAACCATCTCCCGCAGAAGTTCTTTGTTGTGAACCCGAAGCTTTAGTTATATCATACCAAACTTTTTCAAATTTACCTTTATCACCATCTGCTCCATAACCCAAAGTTTCATTAAGAGTGTCTATATCTCTTGTATATGGAACATCCTTAGTATATAGATTATTCATTGATACTAAACCAGTTGATGTTGAACCTAGTTGTTGTGTAGAAGCTGATTGTTGACTTGCAGCCGCTGTAAGTCTATTATACGAAACAAAAGTGTAGTCATTTCTATAATCTTTTATTAGACCAGCTTCATCAGGAGCTGATAATGTTCCCATTCTTGAAACACCATTTTTATCAACAGATGCTGTAGTTACTTGTTGTATATTAGCATCATACATTTCTTGAGTTTTAACTCTAGGATATATAGTATCGTGATGAGTATATTTTATTAATGTTCCAACATCATCTGGTCCATCCACCTCATCATTCAAACCAATTGAAGCACTTCCTTGAACCTGTCTATTCTCAAACATACCCTCTGTTTTAATTTTTGGATATGCTCTTTCTGTATTTATTCCGCCTTTAGGAAATGCTGTTGTATACTTTACTTGAGCTCCACCATTAGCTAAACCACCTGGCCCATAAACTTCAGCTTCTCTACCAACTGAATTTATACCAGAATAATCATAACCCCATTGTTCGTTTGATTGTTCATTTTTTTCTACACGATATCTTATACCATTTTCTTCAAAATATGTTTTCCAATCCTCAACAGATGCAGCTGGTGATGAATTTCTTGTAGCTATAAGTTTACCAACAGACCCCATATGCCAATAAATCATTTGTGTACCAATTGATATTCTATTAGTCCTATCTTGTTCATTTTTACCACCCCATAGGTTTTGGTCTTCTCTTATAATGAAATTAGATGTATATGTTGGGTGGTCTCCATATTTAGATGGAGGTATCGGTAAATATGGAGCTTTATATCGTAAAGCTACATGCGGATGAAATGGAACTGGATTATATGGACTAACTACTCCAGGTTCTGCAGGTGGTTCTGCAACTGGAGTTTGTTCTTTTGCTGGAGCATTCCACTTATCCATTAATTTTTGACCATAACTGCTAGCATAATCTATAGCTTTTCCTTCTGCATAACTAACAACTACAGCTTGAACAGCTCCACCAAGTTTTAATTCTCCATCATCAACAGCCTTTAACTTATTAACTATATCTGCCGCTGGTAAATTTATTTTAGCTGATGCCGCGGCTAATGATAGACCTTCTATAGCTAAACTTCTAAGTGGTGTTCCACCAGTCAAGATATCAACAAGTTTACTATACTTAGTATCTCCGTGTCTATTCATTTGAACAGGTAGACCTCTTGATACTGCAAAAGCTAATGGATTAACTGTTCTTGTATGTTCAAATGCATTTCGTTTTTGAGCTACATTCTGAGCATTTAAAAATTGTAATCCTCTTGGTGAGGCTAAATGTTTAGTATATAGTACAGCACCAGATAAAGATAATGGAGCTCCTCCTATCGCTGAAGCTGCAGATAATAATCCCTTGTCTACCATCCATAAATCTTCTTTCTGATGCGGTCTCATTACAAGGTGTGGTTCTGATAACCACCCAGCCGTTCTCATTCCACTCCAATTTCTCTGTTCATCAGCTGACATAATTTCATATGTAGCTATATCATCAAAATTCTTCTGTATTCTTGATTTGCCAAATTCAACTGGAGAATACTTCATTTCTATAGATTGATTAGTTGTAGTGAAAGTCCAATTTTTCGTATCAGTTGGTATTCCTACACCATATGTAATTTTACCTTCTCCAGCTGGTAAAAATCCTGAATTATTTGATGTATGTGTATGAGCTTCTGATTGCCAAGTTTTTACTGGAGTTGGATTTGGAAAATTATCTGTTATATCAGGAATTCCGTGACCATATTTTACCCATCCCAATCCATTATTTAATGCATGTGTATGGTCTACAGAATGCCAACTTTTAGCACCTTGTCTATTGTTTGGAAAATCGTCTGTTGCTGGACTTCCTATTATACCATCAAATAATGAAATCTGAGTAGGAAAAGTTCCAATCTGTATAAAAGAATCTCCTAATTCTGGTTGAGCATAATTAAAAATTGTAGGAATTCCGTGACCAAATTTTACCCATCCTTCATTATTATTTAATGCGTGACGATGATTAGTGGAATGCCAACTTTTACCACCCTCTTGATTGTTAGGAAAATTATCTGGATGTTGTCCTTCTGGTCTATTTTCTAAATGTTGTTGAATCTTAGAAT
>CEUI01007639.1_pt1 | contig 11066 bp, 11 predicted proteins | sample 531411 | NCBI WGS metagenome assembly CEUI01 (sample SAMEA2622841, study PRJEB7988) | marine metagenome | isolation source: saline water (ENVO:00002010), including
CAGAATCCACCGTGTGATGACACCCCAAAGTTAGGGTCGTCTAGTCCTGGGTCATCGTGACACAGGTTTGCATCTTCTTTACCACCAGCTGTCATATATCACCTCGTTTCCTTTGGCTAGTTCCTTGAGTGCCCATTTACAGAACTCTAAGTCCTGATCTCTGTAGTGCTCATCAGAATTATTACCGAAGAAGAATCCTTCAGTATCCTCATCACCACCATTCAGGTTGCCTGACATGATGTCAGTTGCTAGTTGTTGGATGTCCTCTTGATAGAGACGTAACTCTACACAGTTGAAGCAACCTTCGCCACCTCGTGATTCCCATAGTCTTTCCATCCAGCCTTGTAGGTTAGGATGTTTACGCCATCTGAACTCAGGTTCGGCAGGTGTTCTACTTAGTGCATATTGATCTAATCCCATTGGTCAATCCTCTCTTGCATTAATTCGCGTAACTGATTACGCATAGTTCCAAAGTTTGATTCATAATCAGATAAGAATGTAGACCATACATCGTCTATCATTTCTTTAAAAGTATCAATCATTTTTTCAGAGAACATATCAAGCTCTCTCACAATACAGGCAATCTCTACCTTTGCTTCTATCTTATCGGTAACAAGGGCAATAGCATAAGCATTACCAGGGCCTGTTAACCTTACATAAATACCTTCTTCTTCGGCTTCTATTTGCCATAGTGTAGGTATTTCTTGTCCATTAATGTCAATTAAATTAACGCAGGCATACATTATACCATCTTCACGGAGTTCATGCCATCCACTAATCTCTAATTCTTTTTCGTTCATATTGTTTCTCTAACTTTTGAGCATGCATATTAATATATACCACGCTACTATCTAATAAATCTATATACTTATCAAAAGGTAAGCCCACTCTGTGAGCTATAGCAGTGTATCGTTTGATAGCCTGCTTCCTTTTCTCATTTCTTACGATCATTCCTGAAAGCTTCCTTCCATTGTAGATACAAGGGAGGTAAGTCATTCCGTACTTTAGTCCCAGGAATGGGGTTAGCACTCACATACTTACCAAAGTCTTTACCGCTTTTAATAAAGTGATGCTCCCACTTCTCATTGTAAGCTTCAATCGGCTCGTATACATTAAGTATCTTCCGCTGATGAAGCTTCTGAATGCTGTTAAGATTGTCGTCTTCCTGACAGCAATACCTTTTCCCGGTTATCTTATGCTCTACACCTTTATGTGTAAAGGTCGAAGCTGGATGCTCTTTAGCCCATTGCTTCAGGTTAATAGGACCCTCAAAGGGTACTGATTTCTTATGTTTATTCATGACATAAACCATCCTTCGTCTCTGTTAAGAGGCAAGTTAAGCCACTCAAGTTCCTTGTTATAGTTACCTGAGCACACCATACAGTGTGACCATGCATTATTATCTTCATCATATACCTTACAACCTCTGATAAGAATCTTACCTTCTTCAGTTGGGTGTACCTCTGGTGAATTGCATTCAGGGCAATGTATCATTATTAAATTCCTCTTACTAGGACCAGTGTAACTACAGCCATACGCTTGACTGTATAGTAGATTAGTGTCCGGCAGGATTCAGGTATACCTGCAAGGCAGAGGGATAATACTCTTGTATTACAACCACCTACCACCATATCCTCAGTCACGAGGATGACCTCACACATTATGTGCATCAGTCAGACCACCACAGTCTAGTGTGTGCCTTAGCTCCTTATCACAGAGCTTATTCAGCCACGGACGGCACCGTCGTGCCTATAAATAGTTTGTCTACTACGGCGGAAGCTGGCAGGTATTACAGACGAATCGAAGCCGTCGCTTTACATACCTGTATCCCAGCGTTATACCGTAGGCTTTGATGTACCAGTTGTGCTCTGGTATCCAGTTTACTGAGTCTTGGATTTAGACTCCGGGTTAATCGTTAGTGATAGCAGTAGGTTGCTTGCGAATAGCATTGCACACCTACCACTATCACTTAGGTTAGGTTCGCAACTCTTCTCGGTTTATAGATACAGTTGCCGCATCTCCTGTGAGTTTCTTCCACCGCACTTCGGGCTGTCAATCACAGTCACACTCACCCAGGGCTGCATGTATACGCTCACCCTTTCCTAACCTGAGGAAAAAAGCAGACCCCAACATATGCGAGGGGGTCGGCTAATGTCCGCATATAAAGGCACCCACTTCGGGATGCCGTTGAATGCGAGCACTAACTCACGCCTTGGCTTTGGCTGCGGCAGCAGTCTTGCGCTCAGCGATAAGCCTTGCACAAGCCAGACAATGGTTCGCCCAAGCTGTCCACCCAGGGCTTGCAGCCACATGGGTCTTCAGACTGAGGTCGTCATTGAACAAAGAAGGTACGTTGTTCGCTCTCATCGTCAATGTCACAGCATCGAGGTCAGAGGGTGAACCGTAGTTCTTGCCACCGGTTCCGAATCCAAGTTCAGCTAAGGATTTAGCCATTGGACTGTCTCCAGTTAAGACCGCGCACACAAGTGGTGTACGCATTCCCGACATGTTCGGGAACGATTGGGGTCAGCGGGTTAGGCGAAGCCGGTCCGCTGAACCTTCTGAGTAGGCGAAGCCCATTGCTTCAGACTCCTTCTTATATTAGATTATTATATAACAAATAGACAGACACCTTATGTTCTTATCTTTTAGACCCAACTATAGGGCATACTTTTTTATTTCTTACAAAAATAGTTCCGACTTCAGACACCATCAGACTCTTCAGAGGTCAGAATACCGACCCCATACCTTCTGACCTGTAGGCAGTCCACTCTCCCTCATAAGAGTAGTAAAAAAATAATAATAAAAGATTCCTTAGGTCTTTCGACCTAAGGAATCGCGTGTTCCTCCGGTATTAGGATACAGTTTGAGTCATGTAATCCATGGCTTCTTCTTCACCAATACAATCATTGATATTAGCGAAGCCTTCCATATCCTTATTCCATGCATCCCACATAGCACCTTGAGCAGCGCCATTAACATCTCCAGCGATCCATGGTCCTTCATAAGTTAGGGTTATCGTACTTTTGAAGGCATGTGTAAGACTCATAGTACAGCGTAGTCTCTTGCCTGTACTATTCTTTTCGAAAGAGAGGGGTGCGGCAAGATTCCATGAGAATAGTCTCATGCCTTTCTTTCCTAGACCTGAGATCTTTGTACCTACTTTTACTTTGCCATGTTTCCTAGCAACATCGCAAGCACCATCTAAAATTGACTTACCTTTGAAGGCTTGAACAGGCATGATGCCAGAGTACCACGTAGTATCAGGAGCTTGAGGCTTGTCGGCTCTCCATGCTCTGACAGTTACTGTGTGTTCAGCTTCTTTAGGTCGATAGAGTGTGATAGCTACTAACCAAGGTGTAGACGAGGCTCTTACACCCGTCGCATTGAAGACTGTGTGAGTCCATGTGTTGTGAGTTTTTTCGCTCATTGGATTTTCCTTCCAGTTAACAAAACAGTGTGAATGTAGAGAACACGTTGTCCTCTACCTCAAAAGCTATCAGGCATATTTCTACACCTGATAGCGCATTCCCCCGAGCAGATTCTCCTTATTCCATACTCACAATTATTGCGTTATCGTCCAATAGATTACCACCTTTACCTGGATGAGGTAGTCCGTACTGTTCTGGTAACGAACTAATTTTATCTGGTAAACCATTCATAGCTTGGGTTGCTGTTTGACTAGCTATTAAAGCTAGTGATGCAGGAACCATGCCACCGTCAAACAAAGAACGAAGTTCAATGTTGCCGTGATGTTTGGTAATATGACTAATAGCTTCACGGAAGCGGTCTTTCCAATCCCACATCCAAATAACTTCTGTACCATGTTCCGCTAAAGGATCTAGCATAGTACCATGTTCTTTGAAATGAAACCTTCGGACCTTACCGCGTACACCCAAGGTATACAAGTCTTTGCCGACTGTTATGTTAAGTCTGCGGTACTTGCTTGGATGTCTCACTACGTCTCGGATACTAAAACCGTAATCGTCAGTGAATTGAACACGAGGTGGTGCACCAGTTTCTTTCTTGGTTTTAGTATAAATGTAGTTACACAATTTACTAGAAACACCAAGAATTGGTAGGTTCGCATGAACAGTATCTACCCACTCACCCATGATACTATCTGCAAAATCTTGTAGGATAAGATCATTTGAAGTATCGGGATCAGCGCCTTTGCTAGCACACCAGTTAATCCATAGTTGCAGAGCCCAATCTGGAATAGAAGCGGAGTTTGTTGTTTCGTCTCCGATAATACTCATTAGTAGATCAAGTTCGTCAACATCGGTTGCGTCTTCTAAGTCTTGAGGTAGGATCCTACTTTTTAGACCTAGCATTGTTAAAGCATTACGCTTAGCTTGAGCACCATAGACAGTCTGTACAAAGTACGTTGACCCTCCATCTGCATCAAACGAATCGAATGGAACTCTTGCTAGTTCTGGGAAGGAACCAAATCCGTCAACCCTATTACCTCGTACCATCATGCCGTTATAAACGCCGGCTCGAGGGTGAACATAGTCAGGATGATTTGCATCAACCAAACTTGCAACACTACGACCAAAGAGTTTCTGAATAACGTCTTGGCCCCACACTACTGCTTTAGTAACGATCGCCATTGAATTACCGTCCAACGTTACACAACGATTAGTTGCGCCTTTGGTTAGCAAATCATTAGCAATGTGTGCGTAGTTCAAATTACGAAGGGTTTTCTTACCATCCACTAAACTTCTAACATAACCCGAAGGATTACTAAGGATATGATCTACTTTCGTAGGACTCAACCCAAGTTTATCGAAACTATCAAAGATAAATTTCGTGTTCTCAGGAGTGGACGGAATGTCCTCAGGGGTACCGTAACAGTAACGAAGATGCTTTGAAGCTTGGATAAATCCTTTACTCTTCGTGTTATACATTTCACGACCAACTTGAGTAATCATGTTGGGTAGTACATGAAAGTCTGCGCTACCAATGTTGTTCACATTGTCGTAGAAATCTGGATGGAACAGCGCGTTGTCGCCTTCGATAGCTTCGTTAGCTTGAACAAGCAGTTCAATATCATCCAAGAGAAGCACACTAGGTGCTTCAAAGTCACGGCGAGCCCTTTCACGCATGTTTTCTGAAACAACATGGTCGCTGTCCCAGTGACGTGAGACTTCGATGTCATGCATACTACCTTCTTCTATTTTCATTTCTCGCATTTCTGCGGTAGTGAAGAAGATTCTACCATCTCTGGTAGGTAGGTAGTGGAAGCTATCTTCCTGGCATTCATCACGGTGGGCTTGTGCCACTGCATCTTGAATCACTTCAACCAGTTTAACTTGGTCAAGTGATTTTACTTCTGCCAAGAATCCAGGATTTTCTTCTTCAAGATAATCCAAGAATCCTTGGTAAACCTCCGACAATTCCTTGCCTTCGGCTAAGGTATCTAAGGCACATTTAGTGGGATTCACCGAACGATCAACGATCGATTCAAGCGATCTTTCGTCCCACACCCACCTCGCAAGTCGAGGAATAGGCCCGTGAAAAACGGAATCTGCCACCAGCTTTTTCAAGCTGGATTTTAAACCTGTTAGGTTTTTCATAATAGTACATTCTCCGAAGAGAATGCCTCCATAAAAAACTCACCAACAAATAGATACTACACTCTTTAACCCTGTTGGCTAGGGTAGAGCTGAACAAAAAGTTATGCCATCCCCGCTAAGGGATAGCACACACTCCACCGGAACGGTGACTTATCGTACAATAGCTTCTGTAGCATGACCAACAGCACAATAAAGAACTTTATCACTATAATAGTACTTCTTGCACTTTGGACATTGTCCTTTGACTTTAGCACCAGATTTTCTTGCTTCCATATCTTTTTTCCACTTGCTGAGAAGCTTAAGATCTCCTGGCGTACGACAATATGCTCCGCGATTTTGTGGTTGAGCTTCGCGGAAAGGGCCCAGTAAATAACCCATGACAAACCTTTCAAAAAAGTTCGCATTAACGGCGAACATACTCACGGCGAGTATGCCCTAGTAGGCTGCCCGAAGGCAATACACTCTCACAACTTTGGCTTCACCTCCTTGTGAAGAGTTGTATTTCTTTCTCGCGCAACCTAATACAGACACACGCCCGAAGGAATGTATCTGTATTAGGCCCTCACGCTGCAGGTGAGGGCGGGGCGCTAACGCCATTGGATGGTAGTTATACTACCAGATGTACGTGGCGCTTATCACCAGTGTCGTAGCGACAGTTGTAGCGACCATTCTTTACATCATCCTTGCAGATGAAGATAGTTTGGCATACTTCAACATGGTTGTCTCTGTTCTTGACATAAAGAACTTGTCTTCCGTCAAGGTACACATGCGCATGATAACCTTCTTTCAGCACGGCGTTAATAGCCGCATTGAAAGCGTCCATCATGTCAGTGTAAGGCACAGGAGCTTCACCACATACATCAACAATAAAAATCTTCTTCATCAGAAAATCCTATCGTCTAGTAACACGCTTCACCCAAGCGCAGGGTTGATGGAGGATACCATCATACGAATACAGACACACGCCCGAAGGAATGTATCTGTATTCGTCCCCTGTGCTGCAGACAGGGGAGGGGAGCCGAAGCTCCGTTGTACATCGAGGTTATCTGCCCATTCGTGCGTTCCATTCATCTATGGCCAGCATAATACAATAGATTCCACAAGCGACTGCTATACCCCAACACATGAAACCAAGTACTATCCAAAGTACCATGATTGCATCGTCGGAGACAACAGCTCTTGCAGCATCCATGCATATCCGTCCAAGGATCATAAACGCAGCGATCGACAGACCCATGATGCATTGCACTAAGCAATATCTCATTGGTTTGCTCTCTGTAACACGCTTTACCCAAGCGCAGGGTTGATGGAGGATACCATCATTCTTAAAAAATCTCTTAGGCCTTTCGACCTAAGAAATCGAGTGTGTTAGGAAAGATCTTTATTCATCTCATTTAGTTTCTTCATGAGACTTTGTAAATCTTTCCTATATACTTCGTTTAATTTGCTGCTATCAGCCGAAGTATTCCAACATGTCCATAATGAATACATTGATAGACAGATGGACATACACGCAATGACAAAACTGGTGTCGTAGTTCATAGCGCTTATGCCTTTGAATTGAGTCCTTTAAGCTGGAACTCATAGCTTGATGGAGAATACCATCATAAGGGGGTACGGGGGGGAAACGAATCCAGTTCGTACTACCCTATGCCCGTGTAAATTCTCAACCCCCTAGTCGATCTGCTAGTTCAGTACCTCCTGCTGCACCCGCTGCTTCCTCAAGCCTGTCCATTATAGGAGCTACCGGTTCTGGTTGCGATATCGGCATGTCAGTCTGAGGTGGTAACGGAGGCTGGGAATCTAACGGCTGTTTAACCGGAGTTGGATCAGGTTGGAACATGTTCATCGAAGGGTTTCCAGGGTAATAAGGCAACCCTAATGGTTCTTCTACAGCTACTTCCTCAAGCAGTGCTTCTGTAATAGCTTCCCAGTTATACATGAGAGAGCCTACAGTAGCCCCTACGTGCTCTGTATTAGGTTCTGCCTCTCGAGATGACCTTGTGCCCCCTCCCATCTTCTTACGCTCTATACCTTGTCCTAGTGTCTGATAGAAGATTAGTCTTAGGAAGGTATCACCAACCAACGGTATCAATCGTGTAGAGTTCACTATATCCTGCCAGTTTACATCTTCTCCACTAGCGGGAGCGATGATACCACTCTTAAGTGCTTTCAATGCTTGGTTTAATGTAGTAGCTAAAGCACCTGCAGGAATCATTGATCCCGGTGAAGATGAGATATTGCCTGATATTTGGCTTATGACTTCAGCTATTATCTGTCCATAGCGTCCCCAGATTGGCCAGCGAGCTGCTAGTTTACCTAGGAATGATGCAGGATTTTTTTCAAATTCTTCTAATAGATCTTCAAGAGGCATACCCATAGCTGCTCTAAGTGCTATCATATATATAGTATCTAATATGAGCATACCAACGACCATCAGACCTAATCTAGCAAGCGAGTTGTGTTTAGCTTTTCTTAAGATATGCTGACATATGAATAGCACAGGGAATCGTCTAAAGATCTCGTATAAGAAGCCACCAAGACCTATGCCTCGTCTTGTAGTCACATCAAAGGCGTTAGGGGATACCATAACTTCTTGGATGTAATCTTGTTCCGCACTGGAAAGAGCTTGGATAATTAACAAACGATTCTTAAATTTATCAAGCTGTGAGTCACCCTTACTAGAACCAGTAGAATTACGTAGGTCATATAGAGCAGAAGCATGGCTTAGCATTTCTGCTGGCGAGAAGGTATCAATATTTTGACTACGGAAATGTTTTCTCGAATCTTCAATCATTTTTTGCAATAGAGTAAAGTTCTCTCTTACAAGCATTCCGCTGTTAAACAGAGATCTAACTATACCTCTCATACCTTCTGGTATATTGACTTCTCTGCTTTTCATTAGCTCGTCTAAAGTATCTGGAGTTTCTAATTCAGCTGTTGCTCCTTCAACCATTTGTTGAGTTCGGTAATCAATTACTGCGCCTGATCTTTGTGCATTCTCAATAGCAGTTACTAGTCGAGCTAGCTTAGAATTATTACCATTTTCTAGTAAACCTCTAAGATGATTTCTATAGTCTTCACTTCTAGTGGCAGCAATTGCTTCGTGCATCCACTGAGCCGGTCGCATCATCTGTTCTCCCCATCCTTGGATAAATCCTTCGAGTGCTCCAGGATTGGGTTGAGTCGCTGGTCGATCCCATTCAGGAATCCACGCTCTATTAAACGCTTGAGTATATCGAATAATATCCCTAAGCTTAGAAGCTTTCTGTGCTTTACTTTGGGTTGCCCACCAAGCAGGAGATAAGATTCCTCTTATAAGTCCTGTAAAGTTTCTTTTACCTACTAATTCAATAAAGGATGACATTAAACCTTCGAAGGTATAAGAAGCAATAGGCATGTTTACAGCAAAAGCTATCTTAGTTAATGAGGGAGCAATATTATATATAAACTCTTCAACTCTACTACTAGTAGTTGGAGTTTCTTGCAGCCCTTGAACAAAGTCGTGTTTGCCTCTTAGCTCTTCAATACTTTTAGCTATTGTATCTGAGCCAGCTCTATCAATGACCGTACCGTCAGCATTCAGGAGTTGTACACCATCTTCAAATACCTTCTCAAATAAGTCGAGGATAAGCGGGAAGTCTCCCTTTACTCCGAACATATCTTGAACTAATTGTTGTTCAAAGATCTTATTACCGACACCTCTTCTCATACCTTCAGTCAATTGAACAGGATCGAGTACTAAGTGTTCTCGGATTACTGGATTGTTTTCAGCTATCTTAACTGGATTAGGTACAACCCATAGATCATTAACAAAGTACATACCTGCCGCTGCTCGACTTAACATAGTACTAGTAATTAAATCAATAGGAGTATCACTATTCATAGGAAGAACACTACTACCCTTTCTAGATTTAAAGTAATACTTTTCTAAACCTAGCCCAAGAGAATGTGAACTAAGTTGAGCTAGCTTTCTTTTTACTGACAAAGCGGTTTCAGTAGAATAGTTTTCTGAATCTAGTATTGCACTGTATCTATCCTTTAAACCTTTATAAGCACCGGCATAATCTGCGCTTCTATCTTGCTGTCTCTTTAAGAATTCCCAGTCAATTCTTTTTTCTCCAAAGCCATCCATAATACTTTTTGTAGCAACTCGCACAGCAGCTACAACCTTATGTTCACCAGCTCTTATTCTAGCTGTAAGTGCAGTAACTTGATCTCGAGTTACCCAATCCTTTGTACCTATTTGTTTAAGATATTGTAGTGCTCTAGTAGCCACTAGATCTCCCATAAGTAATTGACTAGGATTATTTATAGCTATACTTTCAAACCAATCAGCCATACCTTCTTGATCTAAGTCTGGTAAGAAGTTAGCAGCATAAACTAAAGTAGGCTCAACAAGTGATGAGTTTATTGGGTCTTCAATACGTTTCTGAACTTCGTTACGCATTTCAGTTCTAAGAGTAGTATAACCTTTCCCTACTTCGCCTTCAGTCCAGATACTATTTTGTAACTGCATAGGAATAGCATGCATAAATTTACTAAACATACCCAATGCTGTACCTTCTGCTTGGAAGAAAGTCAATTGGTTATGTAAAAGTCTAGCTATTTCTAAAGCTTTAGCAGGAACTTCAGTATCAGCTAATTCAGGAATATCTAATTCCCACGTCTTAAGATAATCTTTCGTATCCATTTCGCCTTGAACAGCCTGTAGAATTTTAAATGAAATATCAGCCATGATATTCTTATTGCCTTCACTTACTATTTTACCTGCAATCTTATCTATAGTTCCACCGACTTCTATTATTATTTCGTTCGTAATAGCACCGATTGCACTACTCCAAGTTTCTAATTGTCGCAGACTTCCTGAAATATCTCTTTGTCCAAATATGTTAGTATAGTTGCCACTCATTCCTGCAACCTTACTTTCTAATAAGGATGTTAGCATAATAGGAATTGTGAATAGAGAATTAAAGGTATAGTTAGCTCCAGTATTACCTACGAGTACGTCAGTCATTAGCTGACTGATAGCCTCTTCGCTGTCAGCAATTCCAAGTTTTTGTCCCATCTTGCTTAAGAATTTACCTGCAGCTCTCATAGCTTCACCAGCAGAATTATTTACTTGATAGCCAAATTCTTTCTTTGTGGTTCTTAATATATGAGAAGCAAGAACCCTTCGCTCAAGTGCTGTAGCTGGGGTTAGCGTTTCTTCGTTTACAGTATGTAGCACATAAAACAAATCAGGAAGACTCATAGCAGCATCGGTTCCGAACATAGATTTAGATTCAGGATCTAACATATCTCTGTCCATTATATCGCTCATTACAGTCACACGTTCCCACCTAGTAGTATTTAGCTCATCGGTTGCTGACATTTCATCGGAGTTCATTAGTCTAGTAATTTCTCCATATTCATGATTTTCTTCTCTGGTTAATCCTGCAGTTGTAGCTGCTTTTGCTTCTAGTGTTTTCATTCGTTGCCATGCTT
>CEUI01032040.1_pt1 | contig 11051 bp, 15 predicted proteins | sample 531411 | NCBI WGS metagenome assembly CEUI01 (sample SAMEA2622841, study PRJEB7988) | marine metagenome | isolation source: saline water (ENVO:00002010), including
CCATTAAGGTCAACAGCATTAGCAAATCTATACTGAGGAATATAGGGGTATTTCTCAACTGCCATATTAAGCCAATTATCATGATTGCCCTCAGTAATATGCTTTTCTTTGCAACCTGCTTTATCCAAAGACTCATCAATTTGGTCCATCCCATCGTTAACATCTTTTACATCCTTTTCAAAATCATCTATTAAGTATTCTAATGGTGGAGCTTTTTTTCTTTTAAATCTCCAAGCACTAAAAGCGTGCCATTCTCCAACATCACCTAAATCTATATAAGCATCTGGCTTAACTATTTCAATTGTCTTTTTTAAACAATTAATAGAGGGTTGGTCGTGTAAGGGGAAGTGTTTATCTGGTGTAACAATTACCCTTTTAACAACTCCTTTATCCATATATGATTCCTCATATTATTCTAAACATCATCCAGTATAGCCGCAACTATACATTGTATTTTGTTTCCCCCCGTACCTGCACCTGCTTTTTGCCCTGATATAGCATGAATATCAGCAACTGTTGTCCCATTCATTTTTCCAAACCAACATTCATTTGGACCAACCTCAATAGCATCAACAGCATTGTGAGCCGCTGCCGCTGCATCTAAAACCAAGTAAATGCTATCAGCTGTATTTAATGTGCTTCCATCATCTCTAACACCTAAATGTTTTATAAATAAAAATTTTACTTTATCTCCAGAAGCAACCAAAGATGAAGTCCCTCCTGCATCAACACCAGTAGGTGTAGAGCCTTTACCAACATATCCTGCAGTACCTTGTTCTATCAAGTCTAGACTACTTGTAGTAACATTAGTTAGCTTATAATACCAACCTTCTGTGGAATCTGATGGAGTGTATGTAACTGTTATATCGTCCAACAATTTTGAAATTTCTGAAGGCAATAAAGTTGCTTTTACTGTTATAGAAGCTGCATTAGCCATATCAACTCTTTAATTCTTTTCTAATTAAGGCAATTTTATATACAAAATATACTATAGTAGCTATTCCTACGCCTATACGTACCATTTCAGGCAACATATCTATAAACTGGACAGTCATGCCGCCCCCACCAATAACCGCTGATTTTAATGTGTCTACGTCCACTTTTCCTCCTTTTAACTACTTGCTATAAAAATTTCAATATCAACCGCATTACTACCTGTAAATACTACAAGACTCTCTAAATCAACCAAATCTGTTACCAAATTAGCATTTGCATCTGATATTCCTATACCATCATTTGGTACGCCCATAATAAAACTTTTACCAGCCTCTACTAACAAACTAGCAGATTCGTCTGCCGCAGAATCGTCCTCCCCTACATCTGATTGCAAACTTAATGTAATACTATTAGTATCATCTAAATTGGTAAATCTTATATATTTTACATTATCTATATCTAAAGGAGACAAAGTTCCGTCAGCAACAGAGCTATGAAACATAGCAACAGTAGTCTCTGAATTGGCTGGACAAGTAACAATCCTTTTAAATATATCTGATATTCCGCTTATTCTTTTCTCTACAACATTATTATACTTATTACCATTTAATGTAATTTTTTCTGAAATCTTTGTTATTAATGTTGCACTATTAACTCCCGCCATTATATCTCCTTACATCCTTGGCACACTTATTCGTCTAACTCCAGACTTTCTAAGTGGGTATTTATTTAACATATCTGTAAACATTTTTCTAAAATATATAGCTTTTTGCATATCGCCTAAATCTTCAAATATCCTATATTTAACATAACATACAACACAAGGATGCAAGCCTGAATCGAGACCTATATCTTTAAATAAATCATCTTCATAGTCTTCAACTTCTGGATATTTTCCATGATAGGTAATTCTTATTCCGCTTGCTACATCGCTTCCACTATAAGTATCATATTCGCCTGCTCTAACCCCAGAATCTTCATCAGTCGCAGTCACAAGATTAACAATAGCTAATCTTTCATCATCATTATACCATGCAAAATAATCATTTGGATATGTTCTTTTATTTGTAGCCATTAAACCTCATCTCCTTTTAAAAGTCTATGAGAGTCTGCTAATTTAGGAACCATAGCATATCTATCATTTGTATCTTTAATCTCAACTTTTACAATATCAATTATCTCCGTATCTAAATCATACCATCTTTGGTCTTCAACTAAATCAATTTTTTTATGCTCAACACGATGTTGCCTTTTTGCTGCAATTTCAGATATACCATCATTAATTAATCTATTTATATACCGATGTGGTTGCCTACCAAATAATCTTTCAATCTGAGAAACAATATCTCTTACTTTCATTGAGCACCTCCCATAGCTTTTGTCAGAGCTTTCATAAAACTGCCACTTCTAGAAACATCTTCTTCTTCTAAAGGAGCTGCTTTCTTAAATTTTGATAAATATAATTTTATGCTATTAGCAAACTGATTGGTTAAATCTTTAATCATAGGAATATAAATTTCATCATCTTGTTCGTCTTGGAATAAGAATCTAGCTGCATTAGCAGCTGCTCTATATACAACAGCTTGCTCTAATTCATTTGGAAAATTATCTAAAGCTTCTTTACTGTAAAGAGGCTCAGTTGAAGTTGCTTTAGGAAACACTACACGACTGACTATACCAGTGTATTCATCAGTACACTGAGGAAGAACATATAAATTATTTTGAAAAATATAATAAATTGGGTCTTCAACAGAACATGCTTCCAAATAGCCAGAATCTTCTTCAGCTAAAGAAATTGAACGATGAGATACTTGCCTACAATCTCTATATCTTGTATTTACAAGAGCTGAGGTAGTTGCTTCGGTATCTTTATTAGTATAACGTCTCATTACATGCAAAACAATAAAATCATCAACATTATGCATCTTATTATTAGTATCATCTAAAGTATAGCTTCCAGATATATCAAGTAAAGCTTCTTTAGGTAGCATAATTAAAACATCTTTACAGGCCATTTCTAACCAAGCATCAATATATGTTTGGTTTTGGGTATTGCTAGTTATTCCAGTTAAACTTATAATTTTATCTTCAAAAGTTGCCATTATCTTCTATTCCTGTCTGCTATATCTTGCTCCATTGTTGTTTGACTAAATTCTACTTGAGTTTGTTTAGCCCAAGGATTACTTCTCATATTAATTGTAACACCCATATTCCTAGAACCTGAATCAAACTCTTTATTATGCTTACAACTATTTGGCTCTACTGTAGCATCGCAATCTTCACAATATATAAAAATTGCCATTTCTAAGACTTCCGCTTTCCGCCACCGTCTGTATCTTTATATTTTAACTTTTTGTCTTTCTTTTTTAATTTCTTTTTTAAACCTTCAGTCACAGTCTTTACAGTTTTAGAAGCTTTTTCGACTACACCAGGAACCTTCTGTGCAGCACCGTAAGCATCTTCAGCTAAATTTTTAGCAGCTTTTCCTACCCCAGTAACAACTTCATCTAAAGGACTATCTACAAAATCTGTTTTTAAAGATTTAAGTGTTCCTACTTTTTCACCACCTACAGTAACATCTTTTCTAACAACTGTTGTTTTTGGCTTTTTTTTATCTTCTTTGACTTTTCTTCCACCTTCTTCTATTTTACCACCTTCTTTATAGTAACCCATTGAATCTATGTTTACATTTCCTCCACCTGCGTAACTATCCATATCCATATTAGTATTCCTCATTGATGCATTACTAATAGGAATATCTTGTGATATTTCACCACCAGCATCTGCAACTTTATCTGCTATGCTATCTGCAAGCTCTACTCCCTCTGCATTATAAGGTAATTTTATATTAGGCATTTTCTTCTCCTCTTTTTCTAGCATCCTGTGATGGCCATTTATCATATTCAGGCCTTTTAATTATAATATAATCATCAGGATTATCGTTTAATGCCAACAATTCTTTTTCATGAATGCCAGCGGCGTTATTTTTACTTTTATTAATTACAATCTCTTGTCCCTCAACTTCAACTTTAATTCCACCTTCTTCATGAGACGGGCCATGCATTTTTCCTCCTTGTGAAGCTTTTCTAGTAGAACCTTTCAATCTGCTTTTCTCCTTTCTCCCTTTATTCTCAGACGAAGCAACAAATCCTGTTATTTTGCCATTTTCATGTGATGCATCTAAGCCATCTCCGTTACCATAAGTTCCTTTATCTCGATTATGTTTATTAAGCTTTGCTCTATAACCACTTCTATCTTTTTGAAACTTTTCGTATTCGTCTTTATAATCTCTTTTAGACACTATTAACTATTATCGCAAATTACTAATGTCATAACTCTACTTCCACCTTCAATCATTGTAGAAGTTACATTTAAATTTGCTCCTGCTAATGTGCTACTTATATTTGCGGTAACATAATCTTGAATATCTTCCGCTAATTTACCGTCATCATCTCCATCACTACTAGCTAAATTTTTTGCATCATGAAGGAATACTTTACATTTGATAGCCATTTATATCTCCATTTTAATTGTTAAATTCCCAGTAGATTCGGGGTAGGCCTGTCATATGACCCACCCCATAGCTCTACAAGCTATTAAACCTTATTTATTCGGTTTATGATGTAGTAATAGCGTCATCTATGCTAGAAAGTGCTGAACCAACCCATTCTCCTCCAGCAGCCATTAACTCAACATAATCAGCTTTTTGAGCTGTTGCTCCAATAATTACATTAGATATTTGAGTTCCTGCTGTCGAATTAGATGCGTTGCCTCCTGCGTCTTTCATTACAAAGCTAACAATTGCACTCCCAGCCGCTATAGTAATAGCATTTGAAGGAGTTTCTTCTTCTACTATGAACTTATAATGTACACCATCTTCTAAAGAAGTTGGAAGAGTAACTGCAACAGTACCACCTGTGGCACTAAGCATAAAAACTTTTCCGCTATCTTCATTAGTTAATGTAACATCATGGTCAATAGGCACAACTTTCTTTTTATATCCAAAAGATGCACCACTACTTTCATTTAAAAAATCACTTCTCATCTATAACCCCCTTATGACGCTTCAACGTTATATAACATATGAGTTTCTGGAAGAGTAACTTCTAAACCTGCTTCGGTTAGAATCATATCTTTTCTCAAATCTTCATCTGCTTGTTGAACGTTGGTTGTTATTGAAGTATCACGATTAACACCGTTTCCAACTAATGGTCTATAAGCTACATGGTCTAAATCAATCATAGCTAAATAACCTGTTGAAAATCCTCTAAATAGAGGCTCTTTAACCATTGATAAACTACCATATACAGTATCAATTTTCATTAGACTATGTCCAAATGAACCTTGAATATTTTGTATATCATAATTAAATGCATTAGTAGATTCATCAGTATTAGGTGTAACACCTAAATTTGCTATATTTTTACTAAATCCACCCAACTTGTTAAAGAATGTTATTACTTGGAACCCAGCAAGACCAAGCTTATTGCTTGAGCCTCCACGAGCAGGGTCAAATACTACTTCAAAATCAGAAAGTAATCGGTCATAAGTTAATTCACTTTGAGCACAACTTCTAAAATATGGAGCTCCTGATGTGTACGATAATGCTCCATCATTTACTACAGCTGTACCATTTTTAACTATATGTCCTACGACACCTTCTGAATATTGAATATTATTAGACGATGCTCTTTGTCCAAATAACATTGCTCTTTCTATGTCAACTTTATGTTCTCTCAATTTAAGATTCCAGATTCTTTGCCATTCATCAGCATAACCTCGATAAACAGTTGCTCTAGTAGTATTAGTCATTTCGCAAGCTGTTTTAAAGATTTGGGTATAACCATAATCATTATCTAGCTCTTCTTGCCATACATCTGGAGCACCAGAACCTTCCTCAAAAGATGTACCAATAACTTGGCACACTGTATTGTCAGCACCTGTTTCAGCACCATCTATAGCAGAAATAGTTCTACCAGTAAATGTTGTGCTTGTTCCTGCATCTACAGGGGCACTTTCAATACGAACAATAATAGTTTCAGGAGAGTCATTTTCTTTATAATCAATAGCAAAAACCATACCTTTAATCAACCAGTCGATTGAATTAGCTGGTGTATCAGCATCAGTAACAGTATATGTTAATGTGCTTCCAGCTGCAGGTACAGAATGACTGCCATTTAATTTAAAGCTTCTATCACTCCAAGAAACTTTTGTTCTATCTTCTAAGAATCTAAATTGAGGGTCAGTAGTTGGCACTTTTGCTACTTTTGATAAGTATACAAAAAATGGTGACTCTTCTGGTGTTAAATCAGCGACTCTATCGCTAAAGTCGTACAGTCTTCTAGTGTTTAACGAAGCACTATCTACCGTAGCTCCACCAGGAGTACCAAACTTAAGTACACCTTTATTGGTTGTTGCCATTTTTACTTCTCCTTAGTTTAAATTATAATAAATTTCCTCGACTACCAGCTTTAGTAATACCTTCCCACATTTCATCTATATCATCTTTGACCGCAGGTTGTTCACCACCTAATATTCCTCCATAAGCAGGATTATTTTGTGTTTCCCTAATTTGGTCTAATGGTCTTGGTGCAGTATTAGCTTCACTAGTAACATCTTGGGTTTCATTACCATTCGCTACAGATTGCCACATATTCAGAACTCCATCTATACCATATTCGGCAGGGTTTCTAGATGCAAATTGAACAAAATCTAGTATCTGTTCTTCATTTAAGCCTCGCTTCTCAAGTTCGCCTTTAAGATTTTGCATTCCTTGCGCCTGTGCAACACCTTGCACTTGTTCTGAAACTGCTGACTGAACTACGTCAGACATTTCTTGCATTCTGTATTGATATGATTTTGAAGATGGTTTGTTATAGGCTTCCCATGGGTCAAATTCATCTTTATCTAAGGTTATACGTTGAGGAGCTTGAGGTTGGCCACCCGTAGCCATATTAGTAACTACTTGAGTAATGTCTGGACGTGACTCCAAAAACTCTCCAATTTTTTTATAATCCTGTAATCTCTGATTTTCCTGATACAGTTTATCCTTTTCTGATTGAAAATATTTTGCTTGTTTCTCCCAGTCAGAACTCTGTGCAGGGTTTTGCCCTTCTTCTTTATTGCCTGCGGTTAGACCAGTTGCCTGATGTCCGCTATCGTTGTTAGTCATATTAGACTCCTTTTACAATGTCTCTTCAGGAGTTTCACCAGCAGGTGCTGATGCACCATTCATTCTGATTTTCTCCCTTTCGAGGTTTACTGTGTCTTTAAGTCTGCCAACAGATAATTTGTTAGCAGTCTTAGTTTCTAGTTCAATTTCTTTTAATCTTCCTTTAAATTTCTCTACTTCAGTTTTTTGGTTAGACTGAACAGTTTCTCTTTGAGCTGTTTGTAAATCTCCAGAAACTTTCTTAACCTGTTCTTGTAACTGTTGTATCATGCCTTGTAATTTTTCTACTTCATCAGTTCTAGACAATACGCCCTCCTTATCAAATATTTCTGTTTTCTTTAATGCTTCAGTTCTATCGATAAGTCCAGCTTGATATGCTTCCATATAAATTTGCCATTCTCCCCATTTGTTAGAAGGCATTGTTGAGTTACCTATAACTCTTATATCAAATTGACCAGAAGTAATATCATTTTCTATTGTCTGTAGTGCACCTGTTTTATCATCAAATAATCTTTTATTTACAGCATATTCTGTTATATCATTATTTGGCTGAACAATTCTAATTGTTTTTTCAAATGTATAATGAGATTTAGATAAATTGTAAACAGCTTTCCCTAATCTCTTTAAGCTTCCCTCAATATCTCTTAATTTAGATTTGCTTCTACGTTGACCAAAATCTTCCATCATCATAGTTGCTGAAGATGTGTTAGGAGCAACCTCTGTATTTCCTTGCATCATTTCAAAAATACCCATATTTAAATCTATATATCTTTCAATAAGTTGAGGCAACTGCATTATTGAGCCTGCTAATGGTTGAGGTGAGGGAAAATGCGGTTCCCCAAATGATGGGTCATATTCAATGGTAGCATTTGGATTAGCCCAGTCTCTTTCTAATTCTTCAACATCTTGAACACTGCCTTGCGGAATTAGTAATTTGAGACCAGCACTAGCCTGAGCATGAGAGGTAATGAGAGAGACCGTTTTATTGAGGAACCTTTGAAAATCTTTATTTTTTCTTACATCGCTCATAGGATATGGAGTATTTGTCCATATATTAGGAACAGGAACAACAGGATAGATATCTGTATCTAATATTTTTTCATACAATACTATTTGTCCTAATACGCATGTTAATTTTATTCTTGTTTGCTTAACCTCAGCAATATCAATATACCCAGCTTCTAAAGCATCAATCATTTCTTTTTGAGACATTAATACTTCTAATCTTTCAGAATCTATCACATCTGTTTGCCCTGTTTGAACATTAGCTACTCTAAAATAGGAAACCTTTACTTTGCTATAAAATTCTATTAATCTATATTTTTCTGATTGCTGAGAAGTGTCATAATCTTTTACTACATCTGGCGTAAAAGAAGATGTTGTATATTTATTTGTAGATGTAGGATAATCTTCGTCATTATCCATAGTTTCTATTAAATCTATTAAAAGCTTTTCTTTGTCTTCAAATGGTTGGTTTAATTCAGGATATAAATCTAACAGCTGAAATTTGGTTAATATAGTTGATACAGCTATACCAGCAGCATCATCAAAATAGCGATGCCTAGAATTTGGGTCAACCGCAACTCTAAAAGGATTTATATTCGCAAACTTAACTTCACCTCTTCCATAGTCAGCTTCTTTATCAATATAAGCATAAAAATATCCAAGACCAGTAACAGCATAATCGTGTATAGCTTGCTTAAATACTTCGTCACCTTCAGATATATCCCATATATATTCTAATAGAACTTTCCAAACATTAGCAAGTTTATTATCAGAATCTTCTCTTCCAACAGCGGAAAACTTTGGTGGTTTAGAAGTAGTAATAGCTTTAAACTGCTCAATAGCGGAATACAATCTATCTATTGGCATATTAGATTGGTTTCTTTCTTCTAACACATCTGCTTCTTCTGGAGAAAAATGATTTCCTAAATAAAAATCTATATCTTCTCTTGCTGCAGCTTCCCAATCTTTTTTAGCATCTGACCAACGCCTAAAATAATCTTTTACCTGTTTTGCTCTTTTATCTTCTTTTATCATAGTAGTTAATATATAAAATATTTGTATTAATAATCAATAATTATTATATTCTAGCTCCTGTAATCCAATTATACCTCTTTTTTCTTTTAAACCACCCATCTCTCCCCTTTTCTTTTTTAGACTTACCTGCACTAGGATTTCCTTTTGCAAATTGAGTAGCTAACCAAAAAGCATCAATACAATCATCATGAGAACCTTTTGGAAAATCAAGTAATTCACCAATAAACTCATGCATATTCTTTTTTAAATGAACAGCTCCAGCTTTAAACATAGGTTGAAGACCTTCAAACAATCTGTCTTTCTTTTTCTGATTTCCATAATTCTTTATCCCTTTGTGAATACCAGGAAGAAACAATCCTTCCTTTTTAGACCTTTTCATAATATAATCTCTAAGCATTTCTTGATATGCTATAGTTTCAATATTTATTCTTCTAATTGGCGAGTATCGTTTAGCGATTTTAAATATCTCATCGGCACACTCCATAGGTAATACTCTTTTTCTCCAATACTCAAGAATGTAATAATCGTTATCAGCGGTAACACCAATAACCATAATGACACTATAATCAGCCCTAGAACTAAGTGTAGAGGCAGGGTCAACACCAATATAAATGTTGACATAAGGTCTTGTCCCATCATCCAACTCCAAAAACCATGAGTCAGCCTCATTATCAAATTTAATTTTTCCTTTATAATAGTTATCATTAATATCCTCTTCTTGAAATATTTGGTCCTCTGGTGACTTCGCTTGATTCATAAACTCTTGATAGAATTTGCCCGCAACTCCTGAATCAATATAAAATTGTTTTCTTTCTTCTAATTTTGTTAAAGGCCAACGACTAGGCCATAAAGGCTCTCCATTATCTAAGATAGCTTTATAAGTTAGAACATCCCATGAATAATCTTCTCCAGTTTTTTCTGCTTCCTGATGACTTCTAACAATATTATTCAAAAAACTGTCATAATGAACAATAGTTCCATTACACCATAAGAACCCTCTTTTATCAAAATCGATAGCAGGGTATACAGCAGCTGTAACCCAATCTTTTATATTTTGTCTAGAATCAGGAGTCTTAGTATTAAGCTCTGATTCAAAATCGTCAAGAACAATTCCTGTATATCTAGTAGACAATTGCTTCTTTCCACGCAATCTTTGTGAAGCACCTTTTGCAATCATTCTGCAACCATTCTTAGTAGTAAACTCAGTCTTAGTCCATTTGTCACCTTCTAAATCACCAAAATAATAGTGTATTGCTGGATTATCATATATATGATTTTGTAGCCACGCTACATTATCAGTTGCTTGGTCTTGAGCTTCACCAACCCAACATATAAACTCAGGGTCTTGTTTTGTGGCAAATAAGATACGATGAAGTATTGCGGTAGCAGCCATAGTAGACTTTGCATGGTCTCTTGGCAGAACTAAAGCTAATTGTTGTACGTCTTTAGCTAAAAGTTTTTTTCCCACTTCCACATGGAATGGGGGCGTTGCAGACGCCAAAAAATCTTGAGGGGAAAATAGCTTCCCAAAAGCTATCAAATCATTATAGGCATGGTGTAAAATTTTTTCATTCTTAGAAACATTGCCATTAAGGTTAAGGTTAGCCATTAATTATTTGCCTGTCCACCTACCAGCATCTTTTCTAATTTGAATTTCATTTTGATATTGCTTAATGAAAGAATTCCTAGCCATGCCGCTCAAGCCACCCACTTCTTCAGCCCTTTGAATATCATCCAATAATTTAGTTAATTCTTCATCAGACTGTTTGGCTAAATCAATTCTTATACCACCACCCATACCACCTGTCTCCATGAGGTTTTCTCTATTTTTCCATTCCCTATCTGCTATTTCTTTTTCTAAATCTCTTATAGAACCATCTGGGTTATAATGAGTTACGTTCTT
>CEUI01029819.1_pt1 | contig 11038 bp, 11 predicted proteins | sample 531411 | NCBI WGS metagenome assembly CEUI01 (sample SAMEA2622841, study PRJEB7988) | marine metagenome | isolation source: saline water (ENVO:00002010), including
TCTTGATGATTATTCAGATAATGAAAAGACAAAAGAGATACTTGATACTTTGTGTTCAGTACACGAAATTAAATTTGACCAGAGAAGATTATTAAAAGATTATGCTGGACAAAAAAATGCGTTGACTCGTATGTGCAAAAATGATTATATTATTAATATAGATGCAGATGAAATTCCGAATAAATTTTTGATGAATAATATAAAAGGAATTTTAGAAGCAAATCCATCAATAGATTTATATTGGGTGCCAAGAGTAAATACAGTTGAAGGATTAACACAAGAACATATAAATAAATGGGGTTGGAGAGTAAACGAAAAAGGTTGGGTTAATTGGCCAGATTATCAAGGTAGAATTTGGAGAAATCGTCCAAACATTATGTGGAAAAATAAAGTACACGAAGTATTAACTGGTTATAACGAACATACATTTTTACCTCAAGAAGAAGATTTTTGTTTTTATCATCATAAAGAAATTGATAGACAAGAAAAACAAAATCAATTTTATGAAACAATATAAGGAAGGAATATGGAAAATTTTTATAAAGGACAAAAGATATTAATAACAGGAGGAACAGGTTCTCTTGGTAAAGCACTTATAAAAAGATTAAAGGAATATGGTTGTATAATATCAGTATATAGTAGAGATGAGGGAAAACAAGCATTATCCTTTGGGAATGACCCAAGTATAATCAGAATTATTGGTGATGTGAGAGATTTTAGAAAACTTGATGTAACTATGAAAAGACATAAACCAGATTATGTTATTCATACTGGTGCATTAAAAAGAGTTGATGATATGGAATTTTATCCTGATGAATGTGTTAAAACCAATGTTCAAGGTTCAGAAAATGTTGCAATTGCATCACAAAATAATGGAGTTAAAAAATGTATATTGGTATCAACAGATAAAGCATGTCAACCTATAAATGTATATGGTTCAAGTAAATTTATTGCTGAAAGAATATTTACTAACTATGATTATAATTCAGATTCTACAATATTTTCATCGGTTAGATATGGTAATGTGATTGCAAGTAGAGGTTCTTTTATTCCTGTGTGGATGGATTTAATAAAAGAAAATAAAAACTTTCAAGTTACATCAATGGATTGTACAAGATTTTTATTCACATTAAGTGATGCTGTAGATACAGTTTTAGAATCATTATATCATGCACAAGGTGGTGAAGTTTTCATTCCAAAAATTAGTTCATTTAAAATGAGAACAGTCATTGAAGCAATAAAAAGAATTTGTAATTTAGATTCGATAGAGTACGATATTGTTGGTATGAGGCCTGGTGAAAAATTTCACGAAGATATGTTATGTAAAACAGAATTACCATTTACATTTCAACCATCTGATAAATTATTGACTGTGTTACCTCAATATACTAATAGAGAACACACATATGATAAAAGATATGAAGGAGTAGAATTTAATTCATCATTACATAATAATGATAATGTAGATGATTTAGTTATCTTGATTAAAAAAGGATTAAAGGATGCATAACAAAAAAGTTCTTGTAACGGGAACAACGGGTATGTTAGGTAGACATTTTGTTGAGTTGTTTAAGGATAAATATGATGTTTACACATTAAATAGAGTTCACGGTGATTTATTTGATTTTGAATTTGTTACCAATTATGTTTCAACAATGAACCCAGATATTATAATACATTGTATTGCAGATACTAATTTACCGCGTTGTGAAAAAAATAAAAAAGATACATTGATGTTACATTGTGGTTTAACAGATTGTTTATCATCTTATGATGCAAGGTTTATTTATATCTCAAGTGATTCCTGTAAGAATCCTATGAATTTTTATACAAAAACAAAATGGTTAGGTGAAAATATTACTTGTTTAAATAATAAAAATAGTGTTATATTAAGAACAAACATATATGGATTCAATTCAAGTGAGGGTAATTCACTTGTAGAGTGGGCAATGAATAATTTTAAAAATAATAAAAAAATAACAGGTTTTTCAGATGTTATGTTTAATGCAATTTATACCAAACAATTAGTAAGTTTAACTGAACATATCATGCATTATGATAAATTGACTGGTTACATAGATGTAGGTGGTGATTATTCAATCAGTAAGTTTGATTTCTTAAAAAAAGTATGTGACACATTTGGATATACTGGATTAGTGAATGAAGGTAAATTATCAGATTTAAATGATAATGTAAAAAGACCTAAAAGTACATTGTTAGATAACACTTTATTAAAAAAATATTTAAATATTAATATATCTTTGGAAGAAGGTTTAAATCAGTTAAAAATAGATATGGAGAGTAAATGAAAACAATTAAAATTGGAAACAAAGAAATAGGTGGTTCAAATCCAACTTATTTTATTACCGATATTGCTGCAAACCACGATGGTGATATAAAAAGAGCAAAACATTTATGTTTATTGGCAAAAGAAAGTGGAGCAGATGCAGTTAAATTTCAACATCACGATTGTAAAAAATATGTAAGTGATTTTGGATTCAAAAGTTTAGGTGGTAAATTTAGTCATCAAGCAACTTGGGATAAAACTATTTATGAAACTTATAAATCGGCAGAAGTTCCAACATCTTGGACAAAAGAATTAAAAGAATGGTGTGATTTAATTGGTATTGATATATTCTCTACACCATATGATTTAGATATGGTTGACCATTTAGATGAATATGTTGATTGTTATAAAATAGGTTCTGGTGATTTGGCATTTGAACCGATGTTAAGAAAGGTTGCTGAAAAAGGTAAACCAGTAATGATTGCAACAGGTGCAGCAACTATTGAAGAGGTTGAAAGAGCAGTATCAATATTAGAATCATATGATGTTGATGTTGTGTTGATGCAATGTAATACAAATTATACAGGTAAGGATGAGAACTTTGATTATATTCATTTGAATGTATTACATACTTACAAAGAAATGTTTCCAAATGCTGTTCTCGGATTAAGTGACCATACTCACGGATGTGTCACAACACTTGGTTCAATTAGTTTAGGTGCAAGAGTTGTTGAAAAACATTTTACAGATGATATTAAAAGAGATGGACCAGACCATCCATTTTCTATGACACCAAAAAGTTGGAAAGAGATGGTAGATAACACAAGAATATTGGAAAGGTCTCTTGGTCATTCAACAAAGGAAGTTCAAGAAAATGAAAAAGAAACAATTGTCTTACAGAGAAGAGCAATAAGATTTGTAACAGATATGAAAAAAGGTGACCCAATCTATCGTCATCATTTTGAATTTCAAAGACCTTGTCCAAGAGATGCATTTAATATTAATAATTTTGAATCAATTATAGGTAAATCAGTAAATAGAAATATAGAAAATGGAGATTATTTAAAAGAAAATGATATGTTCTAACGATGGAAAAATAGGAATAAGAGCAGTAGAAAAATCTGATTTGAATTTACTTCAGGGATGGAGAAATAATATATTCTTTAGAAGATATTTTAGAGAGTACAGAGAGTTATCTATGACACAAAAAGAAAACTGGTATAACAAAATGATTCAAGATGATAAAAATGAATTTTTTATGATAACAGATTGTGAAAAAAATAAAGATGTTGGGATTGCTGGATTGACTTATATTGATTGGGTTAATAGACGTGCTGATATTCATTTTTATATTGGTGATAATGATGTATGGATTGATGATAATTATGCACCAAGAGCATTACCACTTGTTTTGACATATGGGTTTTGGGATTTGAATCTTCATAAGTTGTTTGCAGAGATGTGGGAAATAGATACCAAAAAAATAAAATTATTTAATTCATTTGGTTTTAAACAAGAAGCAGAATTGAGAGAACATTATTTTTATCAAGGTAAATATCATAAATCATATATTTTAGGATTGTTAAGGAGTGAATGTGAAAAATAAATTTTTATTTATAGGTGCTCATCCAGATGATGTAGAATTAGGTTGTGGCGGACTTATCAGTAAATTGACATCTACTGATAACGAAGTTAGAGTTATATTTTTGGCAGAGGGTGACAGTTGTAGATATGATAAATGTGATATTGACAGTGATGAAGTAAAAGAAAAAATCAAATCTAAAACTGAATGTGGTATAAAATCTTTAAATTGTCTTGGAGTAAATTCATATGAGTTTTATAATTTACCTTGTGGAAGATTAGATAGCGAACCATTGATTGAAATCAACAAGAGAATTGAAAATGAAATAAATACTTTTAAACCTAATACTATTTATACTCATTCAAATATTGATACTAATAAAGACCACAGAGTTTTATTTGAAGCAACAAGAATTGCTACAAGACCTGGTTCTAAAACTTTTGTTGATGATGTATATCTGTATGAAGTTTTATCTTCTACTGAATGGAATTTTGATGAGGCATTTAAACCAAATGTTTTTGTAGGATTATCTGAAACACATATAACCAAAAAAGTAAATGCATTTGATTTTTATTGTTCAGAGAAAAAAGAATTTCCTTATCCTCGCTGTGAAAAAGGTATAAGAACATTAGCAAATTATAGAGGTATGCAAATTGGAACAGAATATGCAGAGGCATTTCAATTGTTTAGGAGTTATAGATGATAAACTTACAAGATTGTGGTAAATTAAATAAAGAATTTAATGATACATCTAAACCATATCGTTATGTAGTTATTGATAATTTCTTTACTGATGAAGTTGCAAATCAATTGTGTGATGATTATCCATTACAAGATGATAAAAGGTGGTATAGATTCAGAGATAAAATTGAAGGAATCAAAAATGTATTAGAACAGGGAATGTATGGTATCAGCAAAAAAGAGGATATGTCTGATTTATGGGTAGAGGTTTTACTGAAGTTAAATAGTTTAGAATATTGTAAAACTTTAGAAGAGATGACTGGATTTTCTGAAATAATACCTGATGCTTATAATGATGGGTTAGGACAATGGACTGGGTTAAGAGTTATGAACAAAGGTTCTCATCAATTAATTCATAGTGATGCAAGATTACATCCTCATTTAAAATTAGAAAAAAAATTAACTATTGTTGGTTGGTTAAACAAAGATTGGAAAGAATCAGATTCAGGTTATTTAGAAATATGGAATAATGAAATGACAGAATGTGTTGAAAAAGTAGAACCCTTATTTAATAGGGTAATTTTATTTGATAATACTGAAACATCATATCACGGAGTTCCAAAAGTTAATAGTTATAGAAAATCTTTTTTACTTTCACTATTGAAAGATACAAAAAATTATAAAGAAATCAGACCAAAAGCATTATTTGTAAAAAGACCAGATGAACCTGAAGAAGAATTAATAGATAAAATAGCAATCGCTAGAGCAAATTTAAAGGATTATTAAAATGAAAATATGTTGTGTAGGATACAGAAAATGGGCATTAGATATTTATGATTATTTAAAAACTGTGGATGAGTATGATACCTATATCATAAGTAGTAAAGATGAATATGATGAAGATAAAATTAGAGAATATAATCCAGATTATATTTTATTTTATGGTTGGAGTGACATCATTAATAAAAAATTGATAAAAGATTTTAAATGTATTATGTTACATCCATCACTATTACCAAAATATAGAGGTGGAAGTCCATTACAGAATCAGATAATAAATGGTGAAACTCTTTCAGCAGTAACTCTGTTTCTAATGGATGAGGGAATTGATACAGGTGATATAATTGCTCAGGCTAGTTTATCATTAGACGGTAATTTAGATGAGATACTGGATAGGATGACTTTGATTGGATTAAGTTTGACAAAACATATTTTTGAAAATGGATATACAAGGGTTAAACAAGATGATTCAGAAGCTACATATTATAAAAGAAGAACACCAGATATGAGTGAAATAACTCCAGAGGAACTTTCACATATGGATGCAGAATATTTATATAACAAAATTAGAATGTTACAAGACCCATATCCAAATGCATTTATAAGGACAAGAGATGGTAAGAAATTGAAAATAAAAATAGCAGAAATAGAATAGTATGAAAAATATAAATGATATATGTGTTGTAGTTATGGCAAGAAAAGATTCGGAAAGAGTTCCGAATAAAATGTTAAGACCCTTTGCAGATACTACTCTTGTTGATTTAGTGTTTAGTAAATTGACATCTTCAAAAATTATACCAAAAGAAAATATATATTTTTCAGTATATGAAGATGAACTAAAAGAAGTTGGTCAAAAATATGGTATCAACATATATGATAGGTCTAAAAAATCTGCACAATCAGAAGGAGAGGATATAAGTGAACTTTTTGAGTGGTACAACAAGTTACCATTTAAATATGTTGTATTGGTTAGTGCTTGTAATCCATTATTAAAAATAAAAACTATTGACTCTTTCATAGAAAAGTTCGTATATTCTAACTGTGAAGGTGGATTTGCAGTATTTGAGAAGAAAACATATTATTGGGATAAAAAAGGAAAACCAATAACAGATTGGAAAGGTGAAACAAGATTAAATACAAAATATGTAGAACCAATTTACGAAGCTGCACATTGTTTATATGCAAGTAGGATGGATATAATAGGTGATGGTTATTGGATGGATACTAAATCACCACCAGAACCTGAATTATTTGTTATGGATGAATTAGAAGCATTTGATATTGATTATGAATGGCAATTTAAAGTAGGAGAAACTTTATATAATGTTAAATAGTACAAAAAAACTAAAAAAAGAAATAAATAAATTAGATTCAGTTGAAGAAATTCTTGAATCTTTAAAAGATAAATATGTTGGTAAAACTGCGTGTATTGTAGCACCTGGTCCAACATTAAAAGAACACGATTTAAAAGAACTTAAATCAGTTTTGGGTAGAGAAGATGTTGTAGTTTTATCAATAAAACAAGCTTATGATTGGGTTCAAGAGGAAACAGATTTTCATATAATGAATACTTGGAATTGGGATAAGTTTAATGGATATGATTATGTAGATGAAAATACTATCGTGTTTTTTGGTTTAACAAAAGCATATGTTGAAGCACAAATGGAGAAAATAGCAGTTAAACCAAGTGTTTGTGATTTTTGGATACCTGTATCATCAGCACCATATCATAGTGAAGCAGAAACTATACAGGCAACAAGAGATTATGATTTATTTTATCAACTTGGAACAGAGTTGGAATCAAGGTGGGGTAAATCTATACTTTATGAACAAGCAATTCCTTTAGCATTACATATTGGTTGTAAAGATATGTTTACAATAGGTTGGGATATAGGAACACCAACACCAGATGGAAATATAGGACATGCATATTCTTATGATAAATTAAAACCTATTCCTGCACAACCAGATGATATACAAGAAGCGATAGATTCAACAAAAGAATTATATGATTGGTTTGATAAAAATGATATAAAATTTAGAATAATATCAGATACAAATCCTGCAGATAATAGGTTTAAGAGGATAACATTAAAGGATATTTAAATGGATAATATGAAAATCATAAAAGATTGGTTACAGAGTGAATTTAAACCTGATGTACCTAAAGATATAATTGATATTATAGAAAAGGAATGTGGGGAATGTGGTAGTGATGCTAAAAGAATTGCATTAATCATACACAGATTATCAGAGATGCCTTGGATGACACAAGAACAAATATGGAAAGAACTTGATATTAGTAAGGAGTGGTTGAGTGCTTTAAATGAGATGATTCGTGGTAATGAGTTTTTGCAAAAACTGATAATTAAAGAAGGATTAGGTAGAAAGTATTGGAACACAATGATTCCTTACATAAAAAATAGAGTTAATGAAAAAGTAGTTAATCACGAGTATCAGTTTCCATTAAGATTGGCTTTATTTCCAGGTTTATCTTGTATGTATTTTTGTGGGTTTTGTGGTAGAAATCAAAAGGCAAGATATAAAGGTAATGTGATAAAAGAGGGTAATCAAAGATTTAAAGACATAATCTCAAGTATGCCAAAATATTCAACATTATCTATTTCAGGTGGTTTAGAACCTTTGACAAATCCAGGTTTGGGCGAGATTATAAGTCACGCAAAATCAAAAGGAGTTAGAGTACCACTTATAACAAACGCACATATGCTTACAAAAAAATATTTAGATAGAACACCAGGTATATGGGATTTAGATTCTTTACGAGTTTCTTTATATGGAACTGATGATGAATCAACATTTTTTATCACACGACATAGAAAAGCATATACTTTAGTTAAAAATAATATAATAGAATTTTTAAAATTAAGAAACAAAATAAATCCAAATTTAAAACTTGGATTAAATTATATTATAATTCCTGAAAACATAGATACAATACTACCATTACTTGATTATATAATCGATATTAATTCACAAGTGGATGGTAGGGGTATAGATTTTTTAACATTAAGGGAAGATTTCGGTAGTGTCACAGAAATAAATGATGATGTTGATAAATCTGTTGAAGGTAGAAAATATCATTTAGATGGGTTGATGACAGATGAACAACGAGAAAACTTAATAAATATATTTGAAAAATTTAATGAAAGAAGAGAAAAAGAATGTTCAGATATGCATGTTGATTTTGGATATGCTATGGTTGCACTTGGTGATGGAGTTCTTGGAAAACCATTAGCAAGGGTTACAGGAAAACAAATGAGAAAATCAGGTTATCCACAAATGTCTGTAGCAATAGATAGTTTAGGTGATGTATTTTTATACAGAGAGGCTGGATTTTTAGATAGACCTGGAAATGATAAATTTAAGGCAGGTAGAATAACAAATGATAAACCCGTAGAGGAAACTCTTCGTGAATTTGTAGAGAGTAAAGTACAAGTAGATAGAAAAGAAACTGATTGTAGATTTATGGATTCATATGACCATTTGATGACACTTTTAGTTAATCAAACAGAAAGTGATATGAATTTTGGTGTAAAATCACCTGTAAATATCAGAAAAGATAAACAAGAAGGACAAATTAGTAATAATTGGTATAAGGATTAACAAATGAAGAATATAATATTTATTCCTAATATAGATTGTGGTGATGGTAGAAGTACACCATTTCACTATTCGGTAAAAAGTTATAAAAAATGGGCTGAACAATTTGATGATGTTGAAGTTATTGAATGGACAGAACCAATAATGGATGTAAAACAATTCCCTATAATTTATCAGAGAGAATGGGTTTTTGATATTTTAGACCATAATGGAGTTGATTATAATCAGGTGGCAATCGTAGATTCAGATACAATAATAAATCCAAATACACCTAATTTCTTTGAAAAAACAGATAACAAATATACAGTTGTTGCAAGTAATGGGTGTTTTGAGTGGGTTATAAGAAGTATCAATGGTTGGGGAGAACTTTTATTTCCTGATGAGGAAAAACCAAAAGTATGGGAATATCATAATGCAGGATTTGTTGTTGCAAATAAAAAACACAAACCATTTTTTGATGAAATTAAAAAGTTTTATTTAGAGAATATTGATAAAATAAATGATATAAGATACAATCAGACATATCAAGGTTTGGCATTACCAAGTACAGGTCAAACAATAATTAATTTTTTATTGATAAAACATAAAATAGATAGAACATTTTTACCAGAAAGATATAATATGACTGATTTACATAGAAAAAATCTATTACATATGCCTGGTCAAAGTTGGTGGCCTGATGAACTAACATATTTAGATGCTGCTTGGATTTATCATTTTAGTGCAATTCCTGGAAAAGGTCAACAACCAAGACATGTAGAATATTGGATGGAAAGAACTTATAAGGAACTTTATGGTTAGAGTAGGATTAATTGGTTACGGAACTTGGGGTAAAATACTTTACAAAAAACTTGAAAAGTTTTGTGATATAAAATTCACCTGTAGAAGTAAAGATACATATCTTGATAAATTAGATGATGTAGATTGGGTAGTTGTATCTACACCAAATGATACTCATTTTGAAATAGTTACTCATTGTTTGATGATGGGTAAAAATGTATTTTGTGAAAAACCTTTAACATTAACATATGAGGAATCTGTGGCTTTATATTTAACTGCAGAAATACAAAATGTTAAATTATATGTAGATGATGTTCAAAATTGGAGAGAAGTTCAATGGGATTTGATGGAAGAGAATCTTATAGAAAGAAAAAAGAAAGATAATTTCAATCACTCGTATTATACAAACAGAGATTTACTTTATAGATTAGCATATCACGATATATATTATTTATATCCACACATCAAAAATTCAAAAATCGAAGATGTGATACCTATAGATTTTGGTAACAGATTACAATTTAAAGTTAAATTTAATGATATTACTATTGAATTTGGTTATGATACAAATTATGATTATGAAAGAATGCATCACATAAATGGAGTTAGTTTGATGGGGGATGGAACTGATGACCCATTGCACGATATGTTAGAAAAGGTTTTAAATGAAGATGTAGATTTTGAATACAACAAAGAAATAACTTTATATACACAAGGATTCATAGATTTTTTAAATAAAAAATTATTTAGAAAAGTTGCAGTTGTTGGTGGTGGTATATTTGGTTGTACAACTGCTTGGAAATTAGCTAAAGAAGGTTATGATGTAACTTTATATGAAAAGAATGATGATATAATTAGTCAAGCATCTAACATCAATCAGTATAGATTACATAGAGGTTACCATTATCCAAGAAGTAAAGATACTGCGATACAATCACAATGGGGAGAAACAAGTTTCATAAAAGAATATGGTGGTGCAATCGTAAATGGAGATATTGAACATTATTATTGTATTGCAAAAGAAGATAGTTTAGTTACTGCAGAAAAATACAAAGAATTTTTAGATGATATGCATCTATATCATACAGAAAAAAAGGTTGACTTTATACAGGAAAATGTTGTAGATTTAACAGTAGAAGTAAAAGAGTTTTTATTCGACCCAAATAAATTAAGAGATATTTGTTGGGATAAATTAAATGAATGTAATGTGGATGTAATGTTGAATACTGAATATATAAATTCAAGTGAAAATTATGATTATGTGATTAATTCTACATATGCTAATTTAAATCAATTATTACCAGAGG
>CEUI01058259.1_pt1 | contig 11038 bp, 13 predicted proteins | sample 531411 | NCBI WGS metagenome assembly CEUI01 (sample SAMEA2622841, study PRJEB7988) | marine metagenome | isolation source: saline water (ENVO:00002010), including
TCTGCCTCCTTAGATCTACCAGGAAGTTCATTTTCTGAAATGATGTCCCAAAAAGCATTTGGTTCATGTCGGTGATTGTATATGCCAGACCACCCTAGAGGAAATGCAATCAGGCCGGGCCCGAAACCAAACACATAATCCATAAAAATATGGCGTGTGCCGGCTGCGCAACAAAATTCATTCAATGTATGAAGTGTATCAACATGGGCAATTACAACCGGTGCAGATTCAATAACCTCATGTTTCGGAATTTTTTCAGTAGCGAATACACCAATTCCATGAATATCTGAGTCACGAATTTCAAGTTTATGACTAATAAACCATTTTTTGACTTCTTCTTTTTCGCGAAACATTAGGTTACTCCAACCGCATCAGATCTTCAGCTCGGTATACCTCGCTAAGACCGGTCTCATCTAACTTTATAGTTGCCAAAAACCTACGATCCGTAGTACCTCCCGCGAACCACGTATTAACAGGCTCCTGCTTTAAGTCAATAACAACACCAGTCTTAGTCATGCTTCTAAAGGGTGCAACCTTATCACCAATTTTAATCATATTTAGCTCCAGCTTTTATTAATATTAATAAGCCTTGCCGATATTGTATTCAGCCCTTAGTATTAATATCATCAATATTTCCTAAAAATACCAATAATGCTGCATGTGATATAGATAATGATATTACCGGAAGACGACTATGTACAGCCTGAACTACGCCGACAACTTGGCCCCTAGAATTAACAATCGGTGAACCTGAAGATCCTGGAGCTGCGAATAAAGTATACATACCTAATGCGCTTTGATTTCTTGGTGTGCCACTAAAGTACCCAGAAAATAATGGTAATGTCCCTGGGAATCCGCGTTCAGAACTTACACTCAATGGATTCCCAGCATACCATACCATATCACCCCATGTGGGGGCACTGGAAGAAATACTCAAAACAGGAGTACCCCTTGGTACATTAACGGGTAAGAAACAAACATCATTGCCAATATTGCATTTAGGTGATCCAGCTAATTCAAGCGGAGGATGATTTAATCTTATAAGGTCAAAGGATGTTGCTGTAGCAACTACACCCTCTAGTTGATCCGGGTCATGAAAATCGCGAGGATCCAATATTATTCCATGAGCTGCTGTTAAGACGCCAGTATTTCCTTGAGGGGTTCGTATAAGAGTACCAGATAATGATACTGAGCCTACCATTTGAGGCATACATGTTCGAAGGTTTTGTGGATCCGTACAATTTGATAATTTTATCATCATCATTGTTGTGCGGATTCTTACGAACGAATTTTGAATATTTTCAGTTGATGTAGATGAAAGCCAAGTAGGGCCAGAGTGCCGAGGTTGAGATGAACGGTGGCCAAGGGTTGCACAAGAACTAATTAATGTTATTGCAACTAGGGCTAAAACTATCTTTATAAACTGTTTCACATACGGATTCCGCGTAAAGAAATAGAATCGATCAAATGACTCCTAAATTTAATTATTAGTTTAGATAATTTTTACAGTAAAAAAAAGGCCTATATGCCCTTAAGAGCTAATTCTTTAATCGTATTAACGGATTTTCCGGTTTCATGAAGAATACCCAGGCCTCCTGCAGCATTCCATGTGCTAATCGTACTAGCTTTATCATCAATTAAAATATTTGAAATACCAGCCGTAACAGCATACTCGGATTTCATTTTTGCAGAACGAACTATTACCTCTGAAGGAACTGGGCTTAGCCACTTGGTAGTCCACTGCTTTTTCCCATCTGCAGCCGTTGGAGCATCAATTCCATTACGCATATTGATAGGTGCAGTAAGTAACTTAACATCAAATCCAGAATTATTAATATATGACCATAATGCTCCGATACCGTCGTCTAAGGGTAGAAGACTAGCAAAAAAAGCTCCAGGTGCAAAACTAATTGCCGCATACATCAATGTACGTACAAAGGGTAAGTTAAGATCTTTCTTTGTTCGAGGGCGCCAACGGGGTCCTGAAGTATCATTTATATTTCTTATCGCCCTTCGCATAGACTTAGAATTCTGAACCCAGTCGGCACCTACAGTACCATCTAAAATCTTGCTGCAAAGCTCAATAGCACCGGTTTCAAAATCAACCAACACACCATCCATATCACAATATATTGTTGACTTGGGTGTTATATCAGGTTCCCTATTATTATTTTGCTGTTGTTCATGCTCAAGTTCTTCGTTTAAAATAGACCTGATTAGGGCACGAACTTCTCCTACTAATGTGCTATATGCTTCAGCCTCTGCATCATTCATTGCCTTACCTATGGCCGGCCCCTTTATCCCCTGGGCCATAAGATCCTTAGGATTAACTGCTGGTGGTGCATCGGCAAACTTTAGAAAAGCCTGGATGATGGATTCCGAAGGTGCACCCATAACCCTTGAGTACTCCTTAACCGTCGTCAACTGAATATCGAATCGGTTGTAATCTTTCTTAAGGGACGGTGCTGACTCCTTTGATATAGTTCCAAACCCGAGTAAGAACCGAATTGCTTTTTGTTCATCATTCGAGTATGTCATATTCTTAAGAACTGTGGAAACGGCGTCCTTAGAATTGTAGCTAAGGATTGCTGCAATTTGTGCTATAGGGTCGCTCGTTGAAGCCGGCATAATTTTTATATCTAATCCAGGAAAAATCTGTCTAAATAAGCCTAACTCTTTTGTTAAATGCAGAAAGTGATTTACATCCTTGGCGGATGATATCCCCTTTATAAACTCATCCCTAATTCTTTCAGGTGAAACTTCACTCAATGTATTGTCATTAAGAATGGCCTGCTTAGTCTCTGGATCTAAATCGGATCCCATTCTGCCGGCGAATCTTACGGCACGCAGAATTCTTAGGGGATCCTCATCGAATCTCTCGGCCGGATCGCCAACTGCCTTAATGACCCCATTTTCAATATCGCTTATGCCACCGACATAGTCAACCACCTCACGTGTATCCATATCATAGAAGAGTGCATTGATCGTAAGGTCTCTTCGATTGACATCATCCTCGATTGTCGTAAACTTCACAGAGTCCGGACGTCGGCCCTTGCCAATATCTTCTCTAAATGTTGCTATCTCATATTCGCCACCCGCGCGCGTCTTCACCCTTACAACACCAAATGATTCACCAGTTAAATCAAGTCGCAACTGGCCTTGGCTCTGTAGTATCTGGATAACCTTATCAGGGACGGCATCGGTTGCCAGGTCATAGTCCTTCGGTGTCTTACCAAGCAGCACATCACGTACGGCACCACCAACAACATATAATTGTTTTCCGGCACCCTTCATTCGTTTATGAATATCCTGCAAGTCAGCAGGTATTGGCAGATCCATGGATTGTCTCACCGGTTCCTCCAGCGTCATTGCTTCTCTTATGTAAGCATATAATATATTCATTGTATTATACTCCTGAGAACTGAAGATTTACACGATTAAATCCAGATTTTAATACAGCCATAATTTAAAAGGCTTTCAGATCTATTTACATCATATTGATCTAGTATCGATAAAACAATTTTCTTCATTTTATCTGAATTACCGGTGATGATATAAGCTTCCTCTAATTTACTCCAATGATCTGATAGAAAGTTGTGGCACTTTGCCTCTACATCCTCATGATTTGTACCATGAAGATCAAGGGAAGGGGCGGGACGCTTCTTTTTATTTTTTCTTGCCATAAACTTTAGCTAAGCCCTCTTCTAGAAGCCAGTTGTTAATCGAAAGCTCTTCTTCATTTTCATTAATGAATATCTCACCAAGCCAGCGGCCATACTTCCCACGCTTGTCTTTTGTAGTTTTTACCTTAACCCATTTATTTCCTATTTTTGCGCGAAGGGCATCCCTAGACTTAAGACCCTCTGGCCGCTCGGGACCTCGGACCTCTGGAGTATTAATGCCCAAAAGCCGAATCTTCTGTCCTCCTAAAGTTATTCCAAACCCTAGATCAAAATCGACAGTAATGGTATCACCATCATAAACTTTGCGAACAAATGCTCTATATTCATACATGATAATATTTTCCTATAGTAAAAACTGTTTGTGATAATCTTTCATGAAGACTGGAGGCGGGCCAACTCCTGACCCGTATCATTGTGCCATTCCTAATATAAGCAGCAATAATAAGGGCATGCCTATTACAACAGCTAATAATACCCAAACCCACAATTTAACTTTCTGTTCAGGTGCCTGTTCAATCTTTTTAGGAGGCTTAGGATCTGGGTTATCTATCAGTCCCCACACTTCTATCATGTGACCATTCCTTGGGCCTGTAGGCGGACATGAATTTGAGCGCATGCGCCAAAAATCATTATAGCTCATTAATAAATACCCGGGAGGTAAATCCGGATCATTGGATGGAAGAAGCCCCCAGCTGTTTTGTATTATGAATCCTTTCTTATTCCATCCGATGATTGTCATAGCATGGCCGCCTTGCCATACACCTTCGCCTTGTTGGGCCCAAAAGTTTGAAGATGGATTGATTGCCCATACACCCCTATCCACTTCAACATTTGCATAAACAGAGACACCGAGGAGAAGCGGGCCAATTTTCATAAGTGCATGTTTAATACGCTGACATGCATCCCACCCCTTAGAGTCTAAAATTCGTTTAGGCAAATCAAATTGTACATACACTTGATTGTTGGTTTCATTATAGAACTTTGTACGAAAATCTTTTGTTAGCTCTTGCCAGCCATCAGGCCATGCTTCTAGGGGGACAAATGGATCTTGCCAACCATCGCTCATATCCTTGTCCGTCCAGTCTTTGTTGTATTCAAATATTCCAGGCGTTTCTGATCTACTTTTAATGACTTCCCATACATCCTCTGGACAAGGCATACCATACTTTATTGCAATCGATGCCGCCGTACGACCAGACATACCGGCGCTACACAACCACCTCTTAACACCTGCAATCGATTCGGTCATATATTTCTCTTGACCAGCTGGCCCACGTAGCAAATAATGTGAGACGGGAGAATACTTTACATATTTTCCTGTATCTCGCTCTTGTTGGATTTCCCTAACCTTCGTTACAGCATGAGATGCACAGGAACCCCATTTTAGCTGATCTAAGACATCGTCATCAATCGATGAAGCAAAATACTCAATTGGAAACTCTTGATCGTCAATTATTGCATAATCGGTATAAGAATAATCCCTAGTATCTTCAGAACTTGGCACAGTTCCTAAAAATACCTGTTGCCCTGTAGTAAGAATTGATGTTTTTGCCTTTTGGGTCATCTCTTTTTTCTCCGTTTTTGACGAGCAAGTACTTTACCTTGCTCCTTACTTATATCAACACCCATTCCCTTTCGGATTGTTTGCACAACTTCTTTATACATTTCCATCATCATCTTAACATCAGCTAACGCATTATGCCAATCATCAATATTGATGCCGTAAGCCTTTGATACTACACCCATTGATACAGAGTGATATCCCCAATTACCTTTCTTTATATACAGCTTATCAAGCAACTCCTGGGCCTCTGAGTCCCCTTCTCCTGCTCTCGTTTGGGTCTTTAATAGGGGAACAAGGTAGTATTGCATGAGTTGCATGGTGTCTAGGACAGGATACTTCGGTAAGCTACCCTTTGATCTTACGTTTAGAAACTTTAAATCAAATGAAGCATTCTGGGCGATGAATAATGGGTTTGGAAACCCGGCAGCCCATTCGAAAAAGTTGCCTAAGACTTCTTGCTCATCGCCGTATGTTCGGCCTTTTTCTCCATATCGGGTCATAGCCAAGACTGCCTGAGGGTCTTTTAGCGGGCGCCGTGATTGTGAATTTTTCTTTTCCCACTCTTTTCGCTCTTCTGATTCTGGGTCATTCATCAAGCGATCAGTTTCATCAGTGAACTTTATCTTCTCATTAAATTGGTCAAGCATTGTAGCATCCGACTGCCATGCATTTGGATCTACTGCAATTGCCCCTATCTCTGTTAACTGTGCAGAATTAGGGTGCATTCCTGTCGTCTCAGTATCAAAGAAGATCCATGTATTGTCAGCATATCCGTCGAGCAAATCTAGCACACCCTTAACTGTGCGGCCGGATAACTTATTCTCCACCAGCAATTCTCTTATGTACTCACGAAGTAGATTCATTCTGACAGGTCCTTTATCATCCAATCGATTGCCGTATTTAGTGTGTACGTAGTCGCCTGGAGCTGTTCATTTCCATAAGCATTTTTATGACGTTTGATTGTCTTTGTATCATCCCAATCCTCAACGCTCTCCAATAATGCCTCTGCAAGATAAATTATGGAAAGATATGCTAGCTTTCCTACTTCAAAAACAGAGTCTGGAAATTCCTGCTCGCTGGCCTTGACGCTTTCAAGCCTTGATAACTTTTCAGTTGCATTAGCAATTAACTTAGGAGAAACATCACGGATATCCTGTACAGCTCTCTCAGCTGTTTCTCTCATTCTATCTTGATACTCTTCCTTATATTGAGTTACATCATTGAGCTGCATAACATACACGTCTTTTGAGTACTCAGAAACAACATCCATCATGATGCCTATTTCTTCGTTAAGGTGTTCTTCTTCAACTCGGGCCATTGCATGCCACTCTGTCTTACCGTCATACCCAACCCTCTTTCCTAAAGATCCTAAAATACAATGTGCAGCCTCCGCATACCTTGCAGCTCCTACGTTATACTCCATTATACTATTATATCCACCAGACGATGGAATTCCCCCATAGTTATGCCCCCTAATTGGGCACATATTTTCATTAATAAGCAAGGTGCGTATATATGTACGTAATAAACTCATTAGAAATTCACCGCCCCTATAACATCAACATCTGGATACTGTTTTTCCATTTTGTCTTTGAGGTGACCTATCTCCTGTCGCATCATCTTACCAAAATGAATTAACATACCTGGCTTTGCATACCTTTTAAAGAACTCATCCATTAGTTGGCTAGCCACCTTCTGGCCACCTTTGTCACCGCGGGTCTTCATATAATCGATATACCAGCCGTTGTCACCGTATTTATGAAAATCCAGAAATCCTATGACGCAAACGTCTGAAACACCGGGGACCATTTGGCCCTTGCGAGGCTTCTTTAACCTTCTGCCTGATCGGCCATAATGATCCCACTCTTGATATTCATTAAAATATGCATCACGCATTGGCTTACCGGTCGGTGACATATTGGGTTCCTTTACTGAAGTATCGCAAAGTGCTAATCTTTTTACATTCCTTGCTCTGGCATATGTAAGAGGAGAGTCAAGCTCTCTAAACTCAATACCCTCTGCCAAAACTTCTCTTATGTATTTCTTTAATAAAATCACTTTATAGATCCCTTAATATGCCATGTAGGTTTCCCAAAAGCCCTCACCATGTTTATCTTCCCACTCAGCATACTCACCTCTAGAATTATTACCATCTGGGAAAATAAATCTAGAGCCATCCTTCATAATAATTTCCCAATTAATCCCATTAAATGGTTCATCATGATCTGAATAAGTAGATATTGATTTTAAATGAGATTTCCCAATATCTCTATCGTACATAATCCCCAAAATTGTATAAATATCTTGCATAGTCTTACGAGAAGGAGACGATCCAGCAGCATTAGGCATCGGGCCTGTTGTCGTAACAGTTACTGCAGTTACCCACTTTCCGCGGTCACGGTTCATATTTTTAAACCTTTTTAATTCTACCTTTGTACCAGCAGGAAGATTGTCAATTTTCTTTGCGAATCTGTCACCGGACTTTTTCCACTTATCAAAAATTAACTCATCTGCATAAGAATGAAGACCAGAACGATTTCCGAGGCCTGGCCAGATATTTTTTCCAGCGACTGTTACCCGGTTTCCTTCTTCTGCCCAGTTTAGTATTTCTTGTGTTGGATCACCTGATCCTATTTGATCACCATACGATTCTCGGATGCGGGCTGCGCCACTTAAATAGTACCAGTCAACGGCCGCGTTGACATCCTCATCTGTAAACTCACCTGGATATGCAGCCTTAGCATCATCAACCGCTATAGCATTAGAGTCACTCCATGTAGAATACCCAAGATCAAACCCCATTTCTTGAATCATATCTAAAACTTCTTGAAAGCGGCGCGCGCGGTGTTGATCTATATTCAGTGATGGATCAGGGCCTTCTGTAATAGATTTCCGAATTAACTTTCGTAATCGTGATTTGGTTATTTTTATCATACTAAAACTCTCCTAACATCATCTAGGTACCTCTTCTATTCTACCACATATAACTATGGGGGGTATAGGCTCAAAATCCCCTAAGCCAAAATCATTCGACATCTCTGGTCGACCGGCAGTCTGGGGATTCGTTGCAATGGTTATATGAGGATAAGATATACCAAGTGTATATAAAGGCAGATCACCAAGCTCAACTAGCCCAGTAATAACCTGATCATTCTTTGCGATTCCAACTATAGTTACACACTCTTCTGAGCCAATCCACCTAGATGGTAATCTATGCTTTGATTGTTGTCCGGATGCAGGTGATATTATAGTCATATGATGTGAGTGCAATTTCCATTTCTCAGGAGATAGTTTGGATAGTTCTTGATGAGATGTGCCATCTAAAACGAGTGCTGTATACTCTATGCTTTTATCAGGTGTTAAGTACATCTCAGATAACAGTTCCTTTATGTATACGCGTAGTAAATTCATTATTCTTTTCTCCTATGTGAATAATCATTCCAGCCTTGGATCTTTTTACACATAGAATCTAGATTGAAGCTCTCCGGGGGGCTCCAGAATGGAAGTATTCCATGAAGGATAAGAAATATGCTACTCAACCCTAAATGAATTGCAACCTTACCGGCAAAGATTAGGTGGCTTATATACGTCTCGTTATTTTCCCTAAGGTGCTTCATTTTCCGTCCACCATATTGACTATCTCTTTGATTGTGGCAGTATATACATCAATTCCCTCATCAGACATCTCTTGAATAAACTGCCTAAACTCTTCTTCACTAGGGTGATTCGGCATACCCCTACGTTGGTAATACTTTTTCCAGATATATACATTCTTGACCTGAATCTTATCCATGACTATTTCGTCATACATTTTTAGTCGATGATAACTATCACTTGGCAGCTTGACTGAATCAACCACTGCCTCCCTAAGTGTGCCAGCATACTTCATCATAACTTTCTCTGCTGAGTCTAAATAGTGCTTAATCATCGAGTTGAGCTGAACTTTATCACGCCGGCGGGCAACTTCACGCCATGTATCTAGCCCAGTACCTGCTTCAGGTTCATTTTTTTCTAGCCACCCGTTTATCGATGACAACAAGTCTTTTTTCATGGGATCAGTAATACTGGGATCCTTAACTAATCTCACAATATATTCCATTGTAATATTTCTTCTGCCACCCTTCTCTGGAAGGGTGAACATGTCTTCCATACCTGATGCTATTTGTTGTCCCTCTACCTCTATGACAACTCCGCCCCTGGCAGTAATGCCCCCTTTTATAAAGTCAGCATTAGCTCCCCTAGTAAACACAGATGCTTGTTTGGAGGTACCCCTAATATCCAATAAACCGTATGCCCCATTTAAGTTAGTAATGTGATAACCTTTCACCTCTTGTTTAAGACTCCCAAATATTCTGGTCATCATTTGTGAGCCGAGAGGAAGGAACATATCATCTTCATCTCGAAATTGAATCATTGTTGAGTAACTTTCCTGATTTATAATCTTTTGCTTTTTTCCATACTTCTCAGTCAAAATCCTTTCGGTGTAAAGGCCATCTCCCTCATAAATAAATTCATTACGCTGATTAAATGCCAGCCCCTGAGCATCTCCTAAAATTTCGACCTCGGCCATACATTCGTTACGTGCTCCACCCATGATATCTGAGCCGGACCATGAAGGGAGAATATCTGATAGTTCTGGTACCCAAAACCCATAGTCCTCTAGATCATCAAATAGTAATTCACTAACCCCTATCTTTTCAACATCTTCTTCATCTAAGTCCCGAATATCTTGAACATTATTATCAATCATATATTCAACAATCTTTACAACTGACGTTCTATCAAAACAAACGTTCGAATCCATTACATCACGAAAAAAACCATACCCCTTATCAAAGAAAGTTGCACCTGACATGAGATCATCAAACAGCTCTTCGTCATAATCTAACTTTTCAAAATAGTAATGACGTAAGTCATCTTCAGAGACCATTCCTAAAGTATCGGCACCATTATATAAAAATAAAACCTTATTATACTCGTTGGCCGCATGAAGAAGGTCACCTATGTCGAATGAGAATCCGCTCTCGTATTCAGGTTGAACATCAACCACCACCACACTTCCGCTTGATGCTTGCTCCAACAAGGTGTGTGTGTACAATTCCATAAGGCCTAAAGATTTAAGAAAATTCTCTTGATTGTCTTTGTCAGATTGCTCCATACCCTCTTTATCAAGCAGCATATTTCTTCTGTTGGCAGTCTCCCAGCTATACTCATTAGACTCTTTCATCCATGCATCGCGATCCTGCATCATCGCATAGAGATCATCGTCCCATGGGCCTTCTCCACCTTTCATGGCACAATTGAGTATAGCTTCTTCAGCAGTAAATTCTTTGTATACCTCAGGTTGGTACATGTCGTAATAGGCCTCTTTGTCAACTCCATTCGGTTTAGTTACCTTGGTCTGATCATCAAAAACCAGATCGCCCATCTCGACCCAACCGTGGACAACTGGCTTTGGAGGACTCTTCCATTTGTTTGTTACTGTACCATGAACAACCTTAAACTTGCTCTTGTCATTTAAGTCCGGATGCTTCTTTGCCGATCGGCCTGGCCTTCCCTTGGTATAGTATTTCTCAAACCATTCCTCGGCTTTCTGGTATGCAAAGGGAAAGCACATGCCTGTGGCAAGGACGTTTTGCTCTTTAAGGAGTTCCCTTATGTACTCACGGAGAAGTTTCATCTTTTAACTCCTGGAATAAGCTGTAGAACCGCTTAACGTATCTTTTCTTTGTTTTCTCCGAAACTTTGCTCAAACGAAGTGGCTCGTAATTGAGATCAAATAGGTATTTTT
>CEUI01064386.1_pt1 | contig 11037 bp, 15 predicted proteins | sample 531411 | NCBI WGS metagenome assembly CEUI01 (sample SAMEA2622841, study PRJEB7988) | marine metagenome | isolation source: saline water (ENVO:00002010), including
CCTGGATCTCGTTTTTCAGTCTTTATCGGTTTTTCATCTTCACCCTCTGGTTTTATCCGCTCATACGTAGCGACAATCTCCCATAGATTCCGAGTACCGGATACTGGAGAGGCAGTTAGGTTAGAAAGAGCCGTTAGATAGTACCTATCGTTTCCTACATCATAGGCCGATCCTATACTCGGCATTTTAGGAGAGCTCAATACCTCGTAGGCTCCGTCCTGGGGATCGTCTACCTCGGCTAGGTATGTTACGTTAAAGCTAAAACCCTCTTTTATATCTGCTGAGCCGCTCCAGCCCTCATGCGATACATTTACGCTTGTTACTGCCATTATTTAAATCCTTACAACATTTACAGAGCCGGTATTCTTCTTAATAGCATCTAATTTATGATTACGTTTCCGGCTCGCCTCCAGCTCTAGCTTATTCTGTTGTGCTATTCGCTCCATAATTCTGACCTGCTTCTGCTGAGCGCTGAGCGCGGCAGTTGATCCTCTGGTAGCTATTCCGATAGCCTGTCTTTCTATTGCTTTTATTTCTTTTTTCTTAAACTCCTCGGACTTTTCGAGCTCATCGTTAGCCTTTTTAACCGCTCGCTCGTAGGTTTCCCAGGTAATAACTCCTTCGGATAGCATCATGTCTAAATCTTTTATAGTGTCTGTATACTTTTCTATCGGAGTACGTAGGCTCTCGGCTAGCTTGATTCCTCGCTGTTCTAAAGCCTCTCTAGCTTTAGCTGCCTCTTCCGCTGCTTTCCTTTCCTTTTCTGCTGCTGCTAAACCAGCCTCAGAGGATTTCTTCTTTGCTTTTTCGTATTGATCGTATTTAATTAGACCGAAAGATAAAAATTCAATCATATCCCTAAACCCTTTAATGGCTCTAGCTATCCATGCAACGATTTCAGTGAGAATATTTGCTATTGTTGTTAGGATCGGAGCTAAAAGGCTTGCTAGTTGATTCCAGACACCCTCTACGGCTTTCTTAAAATTTGTCCATGCATCATTTGTCTCTTGAATTCTATCAAAGTCCGCTTGATCTAGTTTACCCTGCAGTCTTTCTATTTCATCGCTGCTATTACTAATAGCTTCTGCTCCCCCCTCTAGCATTGGGAGCATATCCATACCTGCCCTCCCAAATATCTGAGTAGCTGCCGCTGCCCGCTCCGCTGGGTTTTCGATGTTCTTAATTGCCTCCGCTATTTTTGCCAGTTGTTGCTCAGGAGTTAAAGTAGCTAAATGCTCTATATCTATTCCTAAACGTTTAAATGCATCCTTAGCCGTACCTACGCCAGTTAAAGCCTCTCCAATTCCTTTCTGCATTTTCTGCATGTTGCTGGTTAACTGGGAGGTACTCAAACCCGCTAACTCTGCCGCATGTTGTAACCCCATTAAATCCTGAGCACCCATTCCAAGAGATAAAGCCTTTTTAGCCGCTTCGTCCATTTTTTCGAACGCTTGACTAACTCCAGATACTACCTTTCCAAATGCTAGCAGCCCGGCAGCTGCTGCAGCTATGGGTCCGGCTAATCCTTTTAGCTTGCCGCCAAATCCTCCAACTGATTTATTGGTATCTGCTAAACCTTTCCGGGTCTGGCTCATACCTTTATTAAAACTGCCGGTATTACTTATAACGTTTACCGCTAGGTTTGCTATTGTCGCCATATTTCGCCGCTATTACTGCTCTAAACTCGTCTACTGAGTTATCGGGTTTATCTGTCGGTATATAATCTGCGGGACTAGTGCCGGTACCCTTACCTCCTAGAGCTGCATAAACCATAGAGGCTAAAGTACCAATCTGTAGCCAGTCCATCTCGAATCCAAAGGGCTCAAGATAAACGCCGTAGGCTACCCATTCGTCCGCCTGCTCAGGAGTTATCTGGGATAGCATTAAATCAACGTCTACGTACCCTAGCTGTAGGGCTAATCTGTAGTAGAATCGTCTACGCTGATTTGTTCGGAGTTTTTTACAGTGTCGTCTATATCGCCCTTATTAAATCCGCAGTGTTCCTGGCACGCATCATAAATACGAGACGATACAAACGCGTCTAAATTAGCTAGAGCGGATAAATCGCCGTCTGAAAATATACGCTCTCCGGCATCGTCTACTATGCAGAGAGCTAAAAGCCTCCTAGTCGCATCCTGTAGCCTCTCGCGCATAATGCCTTTGCCGTTTTTAGCTATTAGGCAGGTTTCATATTGGCTTTTTTCGCTTTCGCTTAGAGACTGAATACGCACGGTTACCTCCCGCTCTGGAATATCTACCGTAGCGTATCGTCTCTCACAAAGTTTTAATAATGCCTCTCTACTCGCTATCGTCATTATCTAACTCCTCCATTGGCTCCACTTCCGGTACCATACTAACGCGCTCATAACTCTCTCCCATTAGAGAACCTATAGCCTCTAGTACTGTCTGTTTAGCATCGTCGTTAAAATGTGCGATAAGGTTAATACAGCTATTTTCGCCTACCGTTAAAAATCCGATTAGGTCGTTATGGATATAAATGGCTCTCTGATCTGTTGCAGTTAGAGGTTTATCTATTCCTAACTTCTCGTATCTTTCCCTTGTGGCGATTGTCGCTGGATGTTCCTCAACTCGTAATCCCTCCATTATTTAGCTCCTTAACTAACTTCCTGCGGTATATTCCGGCTCAGTTTCACCGTCGAACTGTACCGTACAACTAATTTTCATTATCTCGCCTGGTGCTGCTGAGGCAGTACCTCTGGACTGGATAAACCCGGAGCCAGCAAAAGTAGCTGCTGCACCGGAGCTCGTGGCTTTAGGCCATGTAATCGTTATAGTTTCCGCTACAGCAGTAATATCTGGTAGTGCCTGATCTGCTGCGTATAGAAACTCAACATCAAACGTTCCGGGCTCGTGGATATCCGCAGGGATATATAATTTGCTCCCGTCTGCTGATACTGACAAATCAGTAATATCTAGAGCGTCTCTAGATTGCTCTACTGAGCCAATGCTGGTAATTTTGCCGGTTAGCGCAGAGGTACCAAATGATACGCTTGCTCCCTGGCTCGCATAGTTTTTAAGTGCCATTTAATTCACTCCTAAAATGACGGTATAGTGTTAGTGTGTGTTATATCAAACTCTAGCAAAACCCTGTGCCTACCTAAATCGCTTCCATCTGTAGGAGGCTCGTATGTTTCGTTGCGGTTAGTTAGTCTTACTGAGTTTATTGTTTCGCTGCCCATTGAGCCAGAGTAACCCTGCGTAACTAGCCTAATAGCCTCTCCTGCTGAGTTGCTGGAAATATGTGAATCGCTGTATATGTCCACCTGTACTGTACTTGTTACGCTTCCGGATGATCCCGCTAGTACATCGTGAGGATCAGAAAATATAACATTGTAAACTACCGCCGGCAATGTGGCGTCTTGTGGCAGTACTCCTGGGTAAATCCTAGTCCCTACTTCATCCTGTACGGTTGTCTGCCCTACCAGGTAGGCTCTAAGTCCTCTTCCGATATCTGCCATTTATTTAGTCCCCGCAGGTCTTACAGATGATGCAGCACTATTAACAGCAATAGCAATCTCCCGTTTAAATCGGCCTATTACTGCGCCTCTTGCCATTCTCGCCGCAACACGAGCAAAAGGCCGAGGGGCTGATCTGCTCGTGCCAGTTTCTACCTGGTAAGCATAGCGTAGCTTTTTACCTTTTACCGTAACAGCTGCGCCTGTTATTCCGGCTTTCCATTTTTCCTTAGAAACCCTCATATTTTTAATAGTTAGTTTTCCCTTTAATTGTCCACTGTCTACCGGTACTGTAGCCTTCATAGCTCCAAGTAACGGCTCCGCCGCCTTTTTTAAACTTTCCTTAGCCATTTTAGTCCGTAGCTTTTTAGGGAATTTCTCTAAAGCTAAATCTAACTCTTTAAAGCCGGTAATCTGGTATTGAATGGGAGGTGTATTAGCCATTACGCTACCTCCTTTACGTATAGCCAGATTTCCCGCTCATGCGTATCTCTTCGCTGTACGCTCTCAATATTAAACGTATGAGCACCCCATACTACTCTATGCTCTGCCTCCGGGAATGTGCCAGCGCTCGGGTATCTAATCCGAATAATAGCAGTTAGAGTAGCGTCTACCTGCTGCCCTCGGATCGTCTCGGCTCCTCCTTTATAAATCACTTCGGCAAAACAGGTACGGTAAGTACTCCAGGACTGGGTAACCTGCCCAGCACCATCTACGCTACCTGCGTTACTTTGTAAGTTTACTCGGTGTCTTAGTGCGCCGCTTCGTACCATTGGAACGCATCCCCTAGCTTATAAACGGATAAAAGGCTATCAACGGCTAACGGAACTACAGAGGGTACTGCATTAAAGGCTACGGCTTCTCTATGCTCAAAATAATGACCTACCATGAGTAAAGCAGCCTGCTTAATACCCTCTGGAATTTCGCTAGAGTCACCGTAACCGCATACATACCGTACGGTAACTGCGTCTCTCTGTAAGCGAGTAGCAGGCCAGGACTTGTTATATGCTGGCTCCAAAATAGCAGGCTCTCGGCTATCAGTTACGCTATAGTTACTAGCGGCTAATGTCTGCTCTACTCCGTCCGTATCTATGTACTTTACTGAGGTTATGCTCTGCAATTGCCCTTTTGGTAAATAGATATCGCCGGAGGCTCCCGGGAACTTGTCTAAGATCAGGTCGTAGGTAGCAGTACATATCTGTCGGTTAGTATTAGCCTCGATATACATTCTAGCGGCTTTAATATAGTCATTAATGAGAGTATCAAACGTACTATCATCTATGGCCATATGTAATTTAGCCTCTGTGCTATCTATTGGCTCATCGGTAGGAGCGGTTACGGTTTTTAGCGCGTAGTTATTCATTTACTGCGGGTTTCTTTTTTGGTCTACCCCGTTTTTTGGGGCTCGGTTTTACAGCAGCCTCTATAACCGGCTTACTGCCGGCTCCCTTACGAGAGCCGGCAATAATTGCCTGGTTACTATCTAAAAGCCGCTGCCCCTCGGCATCGGGTACCTCGATGATATCACCGGGATTCTGTACGAATCCGGTACCCGCTCTGCCTACTAACAGCTTAACTTTCATCAGTTAACTCCTATGCTTGGACTAGGTACTTAACTGGGTTAGTACCTGCGTCTAGCAATACGGAATCATGGCGAGAGAACGCTACGAAGCCGGTCTGGTCATAATCCCGGTAACGCTCATCCATACGAGCTAATTTAATGCCGCCTGCGTCACGGATCAGGAACTTATCCATCGCGCCAAAGAGAACTGTTTTTTCTCCCGTAGCGATACTGGAAGCCATTTCCTGGTTGATTACTACAGGCTTACCTAACAGAGTATCAGGGTCTGAGGCTGTAAGCCCAGGCTGCCATAAATACTGTCCGTTAGAATCTTTGAGCTTACGCAACGCAGATTTAACGCTGTTATGCATCATAAACCCAGCAGAAGCAGAAGCCTGGTAAGCAGGATCGACGCTATTCATTAGGTCAATTAGCTCATCTATAGTAATCGCAGTAGCGGAGGCTGCTGTAACCCCTGCGGCTGCACCAGTTACGATACCCTCGGGTTGAGAGGAGCCCGTACCAGTAGTAAAGTGCTCAGCAGTGATGCGCCCGATACGCTCGCCAATCATAGAGCCTAATTCTGCTCCTAAATTGAATGCGCTATCTTGCATCAACTCGGCACTAACTCGGATTAGCTTACTAGAATACTTGTAAGCTCCTACCGTTACGCTACCAAAGGTTACATCCTGCTCAGATACTTGAGTATTTTCTGCAAGGATAGCCCCTTTATTAGAGGTATCGTTTACGGTAGGCCAAGGGATATCGTTACCGCTAGCAGTACGAACTACTCGGGCTACTCGGCGAACTCCTCCAAAGGCTAGTAAAGCCTTTTCCAGCTCGTTACTAAATCCTTCCGGGACTGTATAGCCACCCTCTGAATTAGTAGTGCTCTGGGCTCGGTATTCCTGACCGTAACCGTTAGCGTTATACCCGCTAGCTGTGTTACGTAGATCAATATCGAAAAACGCTCGAGTAGGGTCTACTCCGCAACGTTTAGCAGCTTCGAGTAAATCGCTGCCTACGTCCTGCCCGGCTTGATGTTTACACCATGCACGGAGAGCCTTAGAGCGTACTTCGTCGTTAATTGGAGCGGGCTCATTGTTTCGGCGAGCTTGCCAGTCTGCTTTTTCTCGCTCCTCTTTGAGCGATTCCAGACGAGCTGCTACGTCTAGCTTTTGCTTTTCGTCTCGCAGCTCGGCTACTACGTTATCGTAATCAGCATTAAGGGTATCCCAACGCTGCTCTTGTTCTGCGTCCCAGGAGTCTCTACAGTCTCCTAGCTCGTTGATAGCTGCGTGTAGCTCGTTACGCTTTTCCTGCAGCTCTTGTGTTTTATCTAAGGACATTGCTTAGACTCCTATAATTTATGTTAGTTATTAGCGCACTTAAAAAGGCTGCGCCTATCTCCTTCTCGGGTAGATATGCTACAGCCTTTATCGGGTTCGCTAAATCTTATAGATGCTACTCCCTAGCGGTTTCACATAATATAAATTTAGAGCTCTAATGCGTCTCGGTCAAGTTTAATTTCTGCCAGCCTTACCTTTACTGCGTTTAGAGCTGCATTTCGGTTATTCTCCCAGCTATCCAGAGCAGCCTTAGCCTCCTCTACGTTTTCTGCTGATCGTAAGCCGCTAGTAGCTGCCTCATATGCTGGGTAGGTTACTACAGATACATCGTACAACCGAGTTTCTAAGATATTACGGTAGGTAGTGCCGTCTTTATCCCGCTCTATCTTTTGACCCTCTGGGGTTACGCTAAATGCGAAACTAGAGCCGCTAATATCGCCTCTTTCTACGCTTTCGGCTAAATCTCGGGCTAACTGCGTATTAGGCAGGTCTACCTCGTATTTCAGCCCTACTTTATCTGCTGAGAGTCTAAGAGTACCGGATTTACTGCGTCCGAGTACCGCTGAGGCATCGTGGTTAAATAGAGCTCTAACATCATCGCCCTCATTTAAGGCTCTGGTAAATGCTCCAGGCTGGATTCGCTCGTAATAATTTGGCATCAACTCGTACTGTGTGCCTGGGTTATCTTCTCTATGATATACAGCAGCATACCCGCTAATAGTAGCTGTACCATCTGCTCTACGCTCTACTGTTACTGGTTGTTCATTAGGGAATAGCTTACGCATTATTAAAACCTTTGGCTTTTAACTTATCTCTGTATAACTGGGTAACCTCACTGGCAAATGAGTTTGTTACCTCTTTTAGGGTTTTTTTGGGGTCGTCTATTCGAGAGTCATCTACCACTCGTACAACGTCTATAAACAAATCGTAAAATAGCGGCTCTACTATAGCGTCTATAAAATCGCTACGATTCCATCCGTTTAAGGTACAAATCATTTTTGATATTTGGCTAATAGAGTTTCGCAAAATAGGCTTCTCCTCATCCGAATTAATTTCTATCCAGACCATGAACCTTTCGTATCCCTTTTTCGCAAATTCTCTGACAACCTTTCGGGTAAGGTAGCCTGTAAATCTCTCTATCTCTTTATCCAGTAGCTCCATAGCTGGAGTAGTTAACTGGCATGGGCAGTCGTCGGCGCAACGCTCCTCCTCTAGCTCCTCCTCTACTGGCTCCTCGGCTTCTACCAAATCGTCTACCGGCTCCTCTACTGGCTCCTCCTCTGGCTCTTGGTCTGCATACTCCATATTTAACGGTCTGAGGTACTTAGAGCCTAGCCCGTCCGGTCTGGGGTTTAGATTCTGCATAGCTCGTACCTCGTCAGGGCTTAGTATGCCAGCCTCGATACCTGTACGGTAGATAGTGTACTGAGTAGATATATCAGCCTGCACTAGAGCCGCAGTATTAAACTCTACAAAATGGCTATTGCTCTCCTGCTCTAACGGGCTGAGTAGCTTTAAGTAACATTCTGCCTCTACTGTTTTGAGCCAGTGAGAGAGGCAGCCTTGCAAGTATGCCCTGTTTTCCTGCTCGAGAGAGTTATAAGAGGCTTTAGAGTCGTCTCCTAATTTGTGAGGAGGGATATTAAACCATCTAGCTACCTCTTTTACCTGCTGATCTCTCGCAGCAGTCATCTGAGTTTGCTCTGGAGTAAATTGCGCTTGATGAAATTTAGCGCCGTCTCTCAGGATCACGCTTCTAAAAGAGTTATCTATACTCTCGTAAGTCTTCCTAAACCCGCTCTCCAGGTTATCGGCTCCCTGCTTAGTCATCCCTGGAGGCATCTCTAAAATACCGCCGATTCTTCCACCATTTACAAAGTACTTAGAGGCAAACTGTTCCGCTGCTAAAGATAATGCAAAAGCCTCTCGGGCTTTATAGAGTAACTGACAGTCTGCCTCTCCCGTTATGCTGATTTGCTCGATGTGTAGAATATTAGAGGCAGCAAATCCCTGCAACTCTCCGTCTATCTCTGATACGTAGAATAGCTGCCCGTCTTTTGTCCGCTGTGGAGTAGTCCTATCCGGCAGTAATGGCAGGAGCTCCGTAGGATTACCGGAGGAGTCCCTATTGATAATACAGTAAGCATTACTCCAGAGGAGTGAATGAGTCATAATTCTACGCCAGAACTTGAAAGCGCTCATCTCTGGGTTAGGTCTGTATTTTATTAGCTTCTGGGCTGGGTGGTTATCGTCTACATCTCTACCCCTAACCCCGAGCTCCGGCATGCGCTTATAAACGTTTATAGGCAGTTTAGCTACATCCCCGCTAATCAGGTTAATAGCCTGAAATACAGGGGCTATCGTTAGGCTGCTAGCCGGGTTAATAGATATTCCAGACTGCGTATTAGTACTACCAAATACCTCTTGCCATACATCGGGGGAGCTCAGGGGTATATTAGGGTTTTCAATGGCTCGGGTTGCGTCTATTCCTGGGGCTATTATGTAGCTGTTGGGTTGCATTTAGAGTAGCTCTATCTCGTTATTTTCGTAATAGTCCAGAGCCGGCATTATTTCAGCCTCGGCAGTAGCTCTCCCGAGAGCCATAATAGCGGCTACTATACCGTCTATTTTCCTCGGGTTATCGTGCCCAGGCTTTACCGGCCTCTTATTGTTGTTAGGGTCTGTTTTAACTGATACATTTTGAGCCTGCCAGTTTAAGACTGGGTTGTCATTGTGTCTCAGTTTTTCTGATATTACTAGCCGCTCTAATTCTGCCGTTGGCGCCGCAAAGTGCATTATAGTTTGTGGGAAGTTTGTGCGATAACAGCCGATTCTATTCTCGAGCCGAGTAGTAATATCTTCCGCATACATCCTATCGTATACTATTTCTGTAATTATAAATCTCTCGGCTAGATTAGATATAGCATTTTCTACGGAGTTATAGTCTATAACATCTCCCGGTATGAGCTCTATGTAGCCCTTATCTGCCCACTGTAGATAGGGAGCTATATGGTCATTCTCTTTCGCTGCCTGTTCTGGGTACCAAAAGAACGGAATAATCGTAAACTCCTCTCCCTCTGTAAATACGAGGACTGCTGCCGTCATATCCCGAGTTCTGGATAGGTCTAACCCTAAAATGCACTCCTGCCCCTCGTAATCTTCTAGCGTAAAATCCCTAGCGCATTTACGCCAATCCTCCGAGCGTAACCAGGGGCTCTCGGACGTACTCCAGATATTTAGCCGGTACATCTTAAAAGCCGCCCAGTCAGAGAGGCTACGCTTCGCTCTATGCAGGCTCTTACTAAACTCCTCCTCTGAGATGATCGTACCCATAGAGGGATTAGCAGCCTTCCATACTTCGGGGTTTAGTAGCTCGTCATCTGTAAGGTTTTCTGGGGCTGCGTATTTGATAAATAAAAACTCGTCATCGTCTATATCTCCTCGATTTACTGACTCTCCGTATTCCCACTGCTTTTTACCGTAGCCAGTAGGGTTATTACCGGCCGTGCTAATTTCAAAACGTAGCCACTCGCTACGGCTGATTCCTGCATGCTCAATAGCCGAGGCAGTCCGAGAGTCTAATACGTGTACCTCGTCTACAATACAGGAGCCATTTAAACCCTCGAGAGATTGATAGTTAGAGCCTGCTACTATCTGATAGGTACTGTTAGTGGGAGCGTAGCTAACTACTCCGGTACTGTTGTTTATCTGGCATAGCTGCCGTAGTGCCGGGCTCTGCTCTACCATCATACGAGCATTTTTATGGACAATTCCAGCCTGCTTAGCGTCTCGGGCTGCCGAATAGATATGATTACCAGGCTCTCCGTCTGCGGCTAACAGGTAGAGCCCTACCGCAGCACCTGTAGGGCTTTTGCCGTTTTTCTTAGGGAGCCAGATACTAGCAATTCTAAACCGTCTAATATTACGCTTGTAGAATTCCGAGTATTTACACCATCCGAACAGACGATAAAACAGCTCTACTTGCCAGTCTAAAAGCCTGATAGGTTTGCCGGCATAATCTCCCTCGTAGAGGCATAACTGAGTCTCTATAAAGTTACATATATGCTCTCCTCGCTCCTCATCCATAAAGTAACCTTTATCGGCTGCTCTCTGGTCTGCCTCGTTACGTATCCAGGCTTTAGTAATTTCGTCTATCATTACCGCTCTCTCGGCTTAATCGCTAGGATAGCCTCGCTAGGTTTATCTACTACGATACGGCTACGACTCGAGGGAGTTAAGCCAAATTCTACGAGGATCTTAATTAGCCTGTCGTACCAGTCCCGAGCCGCTATATCGTTAGGGTTTCGCTTACCATCGACTACAATACCCTCCCGCTCTGTAGCCTCTTGGCATTTTCTCCAGTTAGCGTAACTCTGGGCTAGCTGCTCCATTGCTATACGGTCTGCTGTAGTAACTACTCCTAGCTCATCGAGTAGATCTGAGTAATACGTCCACGCCTGCTTACCGTGTTTATCCTTTATCCAGGTAGGCCGCCTATGCTTTTTTCTATCCGGCTTAGGCTCGTTTAAATTAATGCGTCCTGGGTCGTTTCGGTCTAACCCCTTAAGCCGCTTTATCTCTGTAGGTATAGGTTTACGTCCTCTCGGCATGGCTAACTCAAAATATTAATTGTGCGGAATAATAAAAAAAA
>CEUI01045304.1_pt1 | contig 11023 bp, 10 predicted proteins | sample 531411 | NCBI WGS metagenome assembly CEUI01 (sample SAMEA2622841, study PRJEB7988) | marine metagenome | isolation source: saline water (ENVO:00002010), including
TGAGAATTGGCGGAAGGTCTCCCGGGTCTCCTGACACAGCGGCCATTGATGCATCGATCGATCTCGACGCAGCAGGGTCCAGCCTCCGAATGGCCGCGAGCGGATTGGGCTTGATGATGGCCATTGCAGCCCTTCCAAGGGCATACTTGTCCTGCTCACTCAAGTTGTCGCTGTAGTGCTCGGCAATGCGATGTAGGCCCTCCAGGTTTCCAGCCTCGCTGTTCTCCTGGATCAACCGAGACAGGTCGGTCTCTTCAATGGTCTGGACTGACTCATCAGATGCCGAGGGGTCCTGGGTAATCCCCCAGGGGGAGGCCTCTGTGTAAAGAGGGGCTGCCGGAGGGAGGACGCTGAAGTTGTCCTCAAATCCCTCAAGACTCTCAACAGGCGCTCCAAGGGGGTCTGGCGCAATGTCAGGAGCGGCGAGGAGAGGGTCCTCGATGGCAACCGTTTCTTTCAGAAGGTCATCATACGCGCCTGGCTGATCGGAGGTCTCCCGAAGGAGATCGGCATACGGATCATCGACGGCCTCTGTCTCGGCAAGAAGCTCATCATATGGGGACTTGGAGACCATCCTGCCGCCCTATCTCCCGCCCGCAAGCATTTCGAAGAGGCTTTTTTCATCATACCCCTCTTTCCGCAGCGCGTCCTGGAACTCCAAGGTGATCGTCTTCATGTGGCCATTCACTTCCTCTTGAGCGAGGGCCCCCCTATTCACGGCACCATCAAGGAACCGTCTGATTTTGGCCATCGTCAGGGCTGGGCTGGGGGCCAGAAGGTCTCCCGGATTAAATCCAGGGGGGGAGAGTCTGGCAAGAATCCCCAGCGCCTCGCCAGATGTTGTCGCTTCGGGGCCTGTCCCAAGAACATTTCTCAAGGCAACCTGCGACCTGGCCTCTGCGGGGTCGCTGGACGCGCCGGCCAGGTAGTCCCGGATCTTCGCCGCATCTGACGGCGTGATGTGGTTGGACGCCATGACCTTTGCGAACTTGTTCTTCTCTCCCGATGAAAGGGCGAACTCGCCGCCCTGGTCTTTAACCCAACGGGCAATTCTCATCACCGCATTTGCGTGGTTGCGGCGTGCGGCAGGGTCAGACGCCCCCCGACCTTTCAAGTCATTCATCGTTTCTTCAGCTTTCATCCAAGGCGACAGCAGTCTGGCGGGGATCCTCCCCTGTGGTGCTTTGGCCCCACCTCCGCGACGTGCGGGTGGGCGAGACTTTCCTCTTTGGCCGAGCGGGGTTTGGATCTGCTCGCCAGATCGAGGCATTCGGAAACGCTGCCCTCGACGCTTCGCCTTTTCCGCAGCCAACTTCTCTTGCTTCTCGATTGCACGGTTGAGCATCTCCGCCCGCTTCTCAGGAATCTTTCCAGCCTCCACCATCCCCTGAATGGTCTCGTACTCGCCCCGAGCATCCGCAAGCTGCTCCTCAAGGGCCATTCTCTGCTCCCACAAGCGAGCGTGCTCAGGGTTCCCCGCTATCATCCCCGCGCCCCCATCTGCCGGACCCGCCGGGTTGATCTCATCCAGTTGCCAGTCAATCTTGGTGATCTTCTTCTGAAGCTCCGACACCCGGTGCTCCTTTTGCCGAACGTGGCCAAATAGCTCCTCTTGCTTGTCGAAGACCCGCCTGTCCTCCGGGGAAAGCCACCCAGCAACCGCGTAGGGATCTCCAGTCTGCCGATACCCAGCAATGCGCTCCCGGTCCCTCTCGTCTTCCTCGGCCCTGCCCAGGCCAAGCCAGTCCGCCTCAGCAGCAGCATAATCCCGCCTGGTGGCCATGAGGCTCTCTTCAGCAGTGGGCATCTTCTCTTCCATCGTCCGCTGCACGAACTCCACGCCAGCCGTCTTCGCGGTCTCGCCCAGGATTCCCGAAACCAAGGAGTTCCGAAGAGCCAGATTGGACTGCTTTGTCAACGCCTCCTTCTGGCGGCGAAGCTCCTGGTCCAACTGGACAGCGCTTTTTCCTTGCGGTGCTACAGGCATCTCACGGGCTCCTTCTTGAATCTCCTAGAAAATAACTTCAAGGGCTTCATCCCAGTTCCACGGCAAAATGTGCGACCAGCCCAACGACTCTTCTTCCCCGTACCCGGCCTTGTGAAGGCCGAACCCGTACATGTCTGCCTGCCCCTGAGCCCACTCCGTGACGTCCTTGATGGAGGCCCCAGAGCCAAGCATCTGCTGCGCCCCAAGCATCATGTTCATGAATTGCTGCGCTGTCGCGCCTGTGGGCTCCAGGCCAGACCAGTCGATGATGTTCATGATCGACGTGACGACCTCCTCGTTGATGAACTTCACCGAGTTCATCCAGTCCTGCAACTGCTGGGTGCTGATCTGCTGTCCAGCCTGAGCAGCCGCAAACATGGCCTGACCCTGCTGCTGCCAGTTCGTGACCTGCTCTTGCAGGTCTGTCTCGATCTGCGACAGGTTTGCCAGATCAAGGGCTCGATGCTGCTGAAGAGCCTTGTCATACACTTGCGCGAGGAGCGCATTGTTCGCAGCAATCTCAGCGCCAGAGCCAGACATGCCGGCCATCGCGTACTGCCGAGAAAGCTGAGAAAGACCCATGTTGTATGCCTGAAGGGCCTGGTCATCAATCCCCGTATGGGCCTTCTCAAGCTCCGCTGGCTCAAATCCGGGGCTGTCTGCGCTGATCGCAACACCAGCGTTGTCCAGTGCGGCGTAGCCGCCAGTGGCCGCTGTATCGATCGCCGCCTCTTCCTGGGCCTCCGTGGTCATGCCGCTGTCGCCGCCGCCCACGAACCCCTCCCCGCTTGCCGTGTCGCCATCCCATCCTGCCCAGTCGTCCCCAAATGGGCTTTCTCCGAGGTCTCCCGTCTGCGCTGCAAAGGTCTGGAGAATCTCAGGCTCTCGCGGTCGTCCCGTCTGGCCATGCTCTCCAAACAACTCGAACCCGCCAAAGGGCTGCTCGAACCCATCTCTCCGACCATCAGGTGCCTGCTCAAGGGGCTGGTCTTCCATCAACGTCACGGTAGGGAGGTCTTCACGACCACCACGGCCCGCACCCGGAAGATCACTAAACGCAGACAAACCCATCAAACGATTCATCGACATCATGTCCTGATGAGGAAGACCCGCCATCAACTCGTACCCAGAAGCAGGAGGGGCCTTGCGCATTGGAGGCACAGCGGCACGAGGGGGCATTCCCTGCCCGCCTGCGGCTCTCCCGGGCATCTGCCCACCCGTGAGGCCTCGCTGGTAGGCGCTGCGCTCCTGGCGGGCCTGCTGGGGCTGTCGGGGCATGTACGGGTTGAACTGGCCTCCCTGTGCAACATTGCGCTGTGCGGTCTGCTGCGTCCCAGGGACACCGAATCCAGATGAGTTGCTGTTTCCTGGCGTTTTTGCCATCGGAATCTCCTATGGGACGTGCTGGGTTGAGCAGACGATATTGCACCAGAAGGGCGGAGGACATCCGCGATTGCCGTCACCGAAACCAGACTCGTACTCACCCCACGCACCACTCGGTGTCGTAAGGGTCACACGAATGTAGTTGTTCGCTGGGATGGCTGATGACGTAGGGGTCAACGTGTACATCAGAAGCTCCTGATTCGTCGCGTTGAGGTCAATGCTTCCCTGGGTCGCCACCGTATTCCATGTGGAACCGGCAGTGAAACCACTTGATGTCTGGACAGTGATCGTCCAGTTCTGGCCAGCAGTGAAGGACGGGGATTCCATGATCCCAACAACAACCTTCTCCACCTTGAAAGCCCGGTCAGCCTTGTGAAACGAGTCCTGGATGATGTGCAGCTTGTCAACGGCATGGTCCCATCCATGCACATACTGACCGCCAGAGACATAAAGCCACCCAGTGGGATACCTCTGGTCCTGAGTGGAATACCCGCCATCACTGCCCTGGAATCCGCGACCCGACAGCCCAGCACTTGAGTGCAGGGTGAAGATCGAGTTGGGGAACTTCAGATTCGTCTCGTCGATGTTGCCGTTGATCTCGTTCAACACAGCCTGGAACTTGTCGTTGTGCAGTGCTGCGGTGTGCAGATCTCCATCGGCATCGGGCTGAATGAATATCTTTGCCATGACCTTCTCTAGTACGCCGTGAGCGTCGCGCTCGCGTTGTTTGCAAGTACTCTGTGATTGCCGCTCGTATTGTATCGGATGACACCACTCACGCCAACATGGTTTGCCACAACCACGCCCTGATCGCAACGGTCTGCTGCAACAGCCGTGTTTGTAGAGTCGAGATTGATGTGATTCCTCGTTGCGGTGACTCGGTTGTTCTTCACCATCACGTCATCGCTGTCCAGGATGTACACCGCGTCAGAAGACGCCTTCGTCTGGGTAAACACACAGTTCTCAATGGTCAGAGTGTCTGCGTGATTCCCATAAAACAGATTCGTTGCACCAGATGAGGTGAACCAGCAGTTCCGAATCGTCAGGTTGATTGCCCGGCTCGCGCTGATCAAGCCAGATGTACCCGCTACACCACCCTCAAAACGAACGCCCTCGATCAAGACGTTGTCCCCGGTGATCGCAAAAATCCCAGACGATACATTCGCCTTTGAAGAGTTCACCTGCATCACCGTGTGGTAGCCAGAACCGATGATCTGCAAATTGTCCCTCTTGAGGGTCATCGTCCTGTTGACGTGCCATGTCCCAGCGGAAAGCCGCATGGGAGACTCTGCAAAGGCGGTCTTGAACTGCCACCCCTCCGGGGAGTCCGAAGGTCCAAGATGATAGGGGTAGTTTGTCGAGGTGTTCTGATACGCCTGAACCCCCTGCTCTCCGATATACTCGAAGGAGTTTTTCCAGAAGTATAGATTCGGAACCTTCTTCATGACTGCTCCCGCTGGGAGCCGCCCTTCGGAAGTCCGTAAATCATCACCTCCTCAATCACCATTCGATGCGGTCGGTCCTTCGCCTCACGGTGGATGTCCACGACAATCCCACGACCCTCCTCATCAGGAACATTCAGCCGCGCATAGAAGCGGTGGTACTCCTTCTCAATGAGCGGGGATGAGGTCCCTCCAGCACCACCACCAAGGAATATGCCCGGTTCTGCGGCATCACCCATGACAGATGTGGTTGCCTGGCTGACACCCTCCTGCATGATGTCGATGTTCTGCTCGAACTCAAGCTCCACATCCGTCGCCTTCAGCAGCTTCTGGGCCTCCCCCTCCGAACGCGCAACCACCTTCATCAAAGGAGAGTTGTCGTCCTGAGCCTGGTTCCTCATCGTCTGCTTCATGCGAACAGAGACATCCGTGTAGACAGTTCTGCTGTCCTCGCTCTGAGCATTGTTGAGCCCAAGGCCAATCAGTATGGGGTACCCCTCATAGCGGGGAAACCCCTTTGGAGACGGAAGAACCCCGGTGGAATCCACCTGGTCGTTTTGGATCTTGTAGATGCGGCCATCCGCTGTCCCGACAATGACCTCATCCCGCGCATCGGAGTGATCGAACGCCATCGCTGTGATGTGAAGCTGCGTGTGGCCCGCTGTCATCGAGTTCGTTCCCGTGCCCATCGGCATGTGGACAGTACCGCTGTACACACCACTTGTGTACGCAGTCGTATCAACCGGAATGGTAAAGGTCTGAGCGTCTAACAGGGTCGCAGTGAATGTTCCATTCACGACAGTGATTGTTGGCACCCCAGTAATCTTCACCTCAAACGTATCACCCGCCACAAGGGGGTAATCTCCAGTGAAATTGGCAGCGCCACAAACGATCTGCGTGGGACTTCCCACAGTGATCCGAGTGATCGCCTCCGTTTCAATCGCACTCGAAGCCCACGATGGCTCCAGCGCACCACCCCAGATGGACCACTTCCCAAGGCCCTTCTGGTCGAGCAGGTCCCGGTAGTTCCACACCCAGAGCATGTCGTTCTCAGTGCCGCCAGCAGACGTCAATGCGACGTATATCTGGTTCCGAGGACGATCATTCACCACATCACAGTGACGAAGGCTGCGGCGGTTCACCTTTCCAGGGACGACGGTGGGCCGAAACTCCTGCTGAGTCTTTCTGCACAGCACAGGCCGCTCATCATCAAACCAGAGCGGGTCCATCGGCTCCGAAACCTTCTTCACCATCCCGCCATCGGTCACATAGCAACCATCATCCGCCACAAAAAACAGATAGGTGCCGAAATGGCACATCGAACGGGCGTTCACGAGCCTTACATCCGCCAACCATTCCCGGCGAGGCGTCGCACTTCCATGACCGCTCACCCGAAACAGGCTTTTGGTCGTGAAAATCAGCAGTGTCTGGCGCACATTCTCCGAAGCAACCACGTCCTCGTCGAAAAGCCAGTACATCCCGCCAGCATCCTCAAGAGGAAAGCTCCTCCAGAGCAGGGGCTCGCTGACAAACACATGAGATTGTGTCACAAGGACGTTCTCACGGGCGCTATCAAGGACATCGTCAGGAATGTCAGACTGAAGCGCATCCAGCGGGTTTGAGAGCCCGATGAAATTCTCCCTGTCAAATCCACAGGCGACCAACTGGTTGTAAAAAAAGTGCAGGGATGCGGGCTTGAACCCGTCCCTGAGATAGCTGAGGACCGAGGGGGCCTGGCCCTCCTCCAGAAAAGCAGAGCGCATCTCAAGCGCGGCACTGAGTACCGGAGGATTTGGGCTCGTCAACTCAAGCTCAAACAGGTGCCCATACCCGTTGCAGAAATACAGGAACCGACCAGCCTGAACGAAGTCGTAGTAGAAATTCGTGGTATACGGCTCGCTGATTCCCGGGAACTGAGCGCTGTTTCCGTTGAGAACGTCTGTAAACAGGGGGGTGATCGGATTCCCGTTCGTCTGATCCACCTCGTCCAGATAGACGTGCATCTCCATCACCTTGCTGCCCACATTGGCCATCATGATGACGTAGAAAAAGTCACTTCCTCTTCTGAATGGATGGATGCCCACACACTTCTTGGAACCCGGACTGCCGCCATTGAAGAAAAACCCCGGTCGAGCACGCCATGTGCCCTGCCACGAGGTGTCCACATTGAAGAGCATCGCAGGTGCGCCGGGGGCGCGGGTCTCACGCGCATCCATCCCCTGAAGGGGCTTCTTGTAGGCCACAAGTGGTGGCGAAAGGACAGCCATCTAGTACTCCCATCGCATTGGATCCCGCTGCGAGGGCTGCTGTGACTGCCGTGTGGAACACACCATCCGAAGATTGGCGTCATAGGGGCCAACCATGTCCTGATACATCGCATCAAGCTGGGTTGTGTCCTCTCCCTTCGCAATTTTTGCGCAGATGGCCGCACGAAGGACAACAGCGCGGTGGAAATGGGCCAACTGGCCATCCAAAAGCTGCTGGTCCTGCATCTGAAGGCTTGGAAGCTCATCAGGGCACCAACGCATCAGGATGTAGAGGTCTTTCTGGGGGATCCCGCGAATGATCAGCCGATCACCAACATACCAGGCGTGATACTGACCAAAGCTGCCAAGAAGAAATGGGTCTGAACTCTGGGTAACCCCAGACGTGGAAGAGATCGTCCCGCCAGTCCCACCAGCGATAGAGTCCAAATCCGTCCTGCGCGGCATCGAAATCTGTACGGGGATGTTCGTCTTGCTGATGTCGGCATCCTTGTCCAGATGGCCAAGATAGCCAATCTCAAGAATTCGACCGCCCGTCTTGTCCGCAAGATTCACATGAGGCTCGTCCTTCTCGTACGTGAACCGCGACTCGCGCAAGAAGAAGCTGGGTCCAAACCGAACGGCCTTGTGGTAGATCTCGTTGTTCGCGTCAGTAAGCGCGTCGAGAAGCCACTGCTCAGTCCACCCGCCAGACCCGTCCACCGTGCCTCGGCGCTGGAGATACCCATTGAGCCTGCGAACTGCTTCTTCAACATTCATGGCAGGTAGATGCCGCCTTCAGTCTTTTTGCCCGGATCGCTCCGGGAAAAGTCCTTGCCAAAATGCTTGCCCCCGTAATTCGGGGTACTCCCCTCCTCACCAAGGCACATGTTGAGGTTTTCGCCCATGGCACGCTTCCAGTGCCAGAAAACGTCATCAAGTCGGCCCTCGGCCTCGTTGATCGCGTCCTTGCGAATCGCCTCCTGCTTGTCCTCCTTCATCTTCTCCATCCGCCTGAGTGCAGCATGACGGCCCTCACGCCAGTCGAGAACGACCATGCGGAGCCCGTCGAGATGTTCATCTGAAGGATCTGCTTTCGCACCAGGCTCACCCGGGGGCTCAATCGTCATGACAGTCATGATTCTTGAGCGACCCGGATGAAACTGGGTGGGGGGCTTCTCACAGAAGACAATCCACCTGTTGAGCGGAAGGCCATCAAAATTCTTGACGACATACCGCAGGTGAAATTTCTCTCCCGGGAGAAGGTCCCCCATCGAGTTCGCCCGCTGCTCCCAGCCTGAAAAGGGATCTGACGTCGTGTTTCGGAGGATCTCCTTGAGGAAATCATCCTGTGCGCGAGCCAGATCGTCCCCCGTCTCAAGCGGGGCAATGGAAACCGACATCGAAAACCCCTCAGCCTACTTGTTGTTGAAGTAGGTTCCGCTGACAGGCTTCGCGAGAATCGAGACCTGGTACGCACCGGCTCCAGCCGAGGCGTTGTTCGTGACAACAATCGGCCCGTTCGTGGCACCGAAGGTGGTCGCAATGGCCGCTCCATTCAGCGGGACGTTTTTGACGGTTCCCGCCGCAGTGGTCGCGCTTCCGCTCGCAAAGTTGTTCACGATTGCCGTGGTCGCCGTCGCGATCCCGACATCGAGATCAATGTCATTCGTTGCAAACGTCGTTGTCACGCGAATCTCAATCGCGATGACCTCGTAGTCGCACTCAAAATAACTCCCCATCGGAGTCGCCACCTGCCCAGTTGCCTTTGCCAAGTTGAAGGCAGTTGTCGGGCCATACACGACAAACTCCTTCGGCCCGACATAAGCCTCTTGATCGCTGGAGCCGCGAGGCCCCGGGCGCATTGAATCCTGTGCCATTTTCTTCTCTCCTAATTGTCAAAGTCCCGCACAACTTCGGGTGCGAGTCGAATGAAAAACACGACGGTCGGGCCATTGGTCACATTGCCAGTGGGAAGGACCTGCACCACCTGGCCAACATCCAAAAACGGGACGCCATCAGCATCCACATTTCCCACAGAGGCATCCCGAAACGACAGGGCATTAGCCCCGCCGCGAGATGTGCTCACCGTATTGCCCACGGCAGGATTCGCGGGAATCGCGCCAGCATCCACAAAGGCGCTGGTCGAACCCGTAATCCCAAAGTCAAAGGCATCAGCATCAAGAGTGTTGGTTCCGGCGACAGTCACCGTAAACCCAACCTCAAGCACTCGATACCGCCTTCCCGCAACCGTTGGGACCTTGTCAAAGGTCTGGACGGTCGTTCCCCAGCCAGTCGAGTCGACCGGCTGAGTCGTGAGCAGGACCTCACTCAGTTCATTGGAGACCCTATGCGCTCCTCGAAAACTGCTCATTTCATTCCTCCAATGGAGGAGGGGGGCCGAAGCCCCCCTCTACCAGAATCAGGTGAAGATCAGCCCGGTGGGAACACGAATGTCCTCTTCCTTGCCCTGCGTACGCGGGTTCTCGCAAACAAGCTCGAACTCGTTGTAGGCAAATGCCTGGAAGGCGAACGTACCGGGGATCTGCTTCCAGATGCTCCCAGTCGAGGTGTCCCAGCCGTAGTCTCCGAGACGCACGCGCTTCATCGCGGAGCGGTCGAGGACATGGTAGCTGTTCAGAGGATGGCTTCGCGCAGTCTCCCACGGGATCTGCTTCGCACCGTACTGGTACGCGATCGTCGTGTGGCCCTTGAGCGCCTTGAGGTCCGTCTGCATGTAGACCGGATCGATCTCCTGCAAGTAGACCTGAAGCAGCGAGGAGTGACTGAAGATCACGGGATCGATCTCGTCAATGTCCTTCGGACCCAACTCCGAGATCCGCATGAGAAGACTCGTGATGCGGAAGTGGTTGAAGTCGCGAAGCACGTTGCCGTTGTCAACCATGAACGACTGCCACGGGGTGGTCGTCGCCTTGTTGATCCCATGGTAGGTACCCGTGTTGTTGATCGCGTCGTGGAGACCAGTGACGCAGTTGCCCCACTCAGTTCCGTTCGCGTCACCTTCCACAACGTAAACCATGCCAGCAGCCGAGACCGTCACAGCATCTGCAAGCGTGATCGTCTGCGTGTTCTGGTTCACGGTGGCAACCACAGAAGTGGGAGCGGTTCCGGCAGTCAACTGAGCAGCCGTACCAATCGCCACCTGCTGACCAACCCGGAAGTACCGAGCGCCCGCGTAGGCGTTCATGTACGCCTTGGTTCCCGACCAGAGGTTGGTCTCACACTCGCGCTGACGAACTCGAACCGCGTTTCCGGCAGCAATCACGCCGTCAGTCGCCGCGTCGGGATCCGTCAGATCTCCATCAAGCTGCGTGTTCAGAACCAGCGCGAGCACACCCGAGTTCGGGTTTGCAGCCGCGCCTGCGGCCATTGCGCCAGATCCACCCCACCAGTACTTCGGACCAATCCGGTTCCGGTGGCTGTCCTTCGCGTCCTGAACAATCTCGTCCATGATCTGCCGGTACATTCCCGGCTTCTCGTGGGCACGCATGAGCTTCGGGCCGGTGATCTCCACAATGTCCATGTGGGGAAACAACCGAACCGTGGACTCGCTGTACCCGGGCGAGTTGTACACAGGAAGGACCGGAGCATTGGTGCCCGGACCACCCGCGACGAAACGAGAGCCAGAGCCCTCGGAAGTCTTGTAAAGCTGGTACCGCGAGTCGCCGCCGTGCCAATCTTCAAAGTTGATGGAATCAATCCACTTCTCAACATCGTCAACCGAGTCGAGAATCTTGATGATGACGTCCGCATACGTGTACTGGAACAGTTCGTTGAACGCTCCAAAGGACGTCTGTGCATTCTTTGCAAATGCCATGACTTTTCACCTCGTCCTGTTGAGACGGGACTACCGGGTGGTGCCTACAAGGCGATCCAGCAGATCTCCCGCCTCCTGTTTGCTTGAGGGGGCCGTCGGGGCCTCCTCCATTCCAGCGGCAGCGAAGACG
>CEUI01037143.1_pt1 | contig 11022 bp, 5 predicted proteins | sample 531411 | NCBI WGS metagenome assembly CEUI01 (sample SAMEA2622841, study PRJEB7988) | marine metagenome | isolation source: saline water (ENVO:00002010), including
TCTTGCCAAGAAGACTCATTACCAATGTGTACACTAGGATTACTAGGATCACTACCAGGCTTAATAACTAAAGCTTCTTTTAATGTAGTACCCATGTTAGTAGAGAATTTAATTCTAGCTTTCTCATCATTACCAGTACCTACGTGACTAATTTCCATTCTAGCTTGGAAATGGCCTCCTCCGTCATTACCCTCAGATGATTTAGATCCTGCCCAAGATCATAAGTGAGCTCTTGCTCCCTCTGCATCACTATTATATTTACTAATCCACCAGAAATTAGGATCATTATAACCCCAAGAATGTTCTGGCCAATTTGAAGAGCCTTCTGGACCAATAGTTATAGAAGTAGACGATAAATTTTTCCTTCAAGTTGCAGTAGCTATACTAGTTGGACTAGAGACAGTTGCTAAATAACCCCTTTGGTAACTTCCGTCTGTAGTAGCTGTTTTAGCAATTGTATAACCGTGATCCTCATACACATCACTTGCACCTCCTATTTGCATATTCTCGCCTGCTTCTTGGGTAACAACCCTAGATCTTCCACCTATCTGTCCTACTACAAACCCGTCATTAGCATTTACATTAGTTATACCTGACGTGTAATTAGTACCACTATTAGTAAACTGTACATAAGACGTTCCATTAGCCTTATCATTTAGCCACAAGTTAGCTGGATTTCTAGCAACATCAGGAGCATCTACGGCTATCTGACCATGTATATTTAATCTTCCATCACTATTAGTTCCACCATCATTATCCCACTCAAAGTAATTACCCTGTTGATTACCCCATATTTTAAAGTTTATACCTTGTATAGGTGTATTTATACCTGAATGTACTAAGTCACCGTTAGGGCCATGACCTTGAGGGTTAGGATGTTCACCTCCAGCTATACCACCCAGAACACTATCTCTATCTTTCTTAACGACATTATCGTCGTTAACATTCATATCTTTAAATTTTAATATATTAGTTAAACGTTTATCAGTTAAAGCTGATAAATTTCCAGAAGAATTAATTGTTACCTCACAAATTTTTACACCTTCTGAAACAGCAGTTCCACTTAAATTGGTAGTAAAACTGAAAGAGGTTATCTCATGCTCTCTAGAATTGGCAGTACCTGAATTACCACTACCATCATAGAGAAAACCGTTTATCACAGGTATTGGATTAGTAGCTTGTTGTACAGAAGTAGCTCAGATAGCATATGTAGTAGATCCAGCATTAGGAGTAGTTAAATTAACAACTTGAGGGGATTCAAGTCTTATGTATTTAATTCCTTTAGCACTAGCATGAGTTATAGCAAATCCTGCTTCTATTTGTACTTGAGTATTTCCAGTTATTAAACTAGCTTTAAAGGCTGTAGAAGTTGTAGGTAATATACCATTAACTACCTCTTCAACGATACCGTAAGTACCTATAAGTTGATTAAACCTTCGGTAAAAATCTAAATAAGTATAGTCTTGAAGATCCTTAAATATATCTTCAAACTGTTGTTTGGTTCCATTCGAAACTAGTACTTTTTCCATTTATTTATCCCCTATTTTGAAATGTGATGTATTTTATATGCATCTGAAAACAAACCTTGTGTAAACGATTTATAATATGTTTCATCATATGCTAGTCCTGTGACTGTAGGAAACTTGTTAATTACAATGTGTCCCGCTCTATTATATAATCCTTGTGGATTATTAGGTATTACCTTAACACTATTTAATACTAAATTTTTATATGCATGATTAGCAGATATTCTAAAGTCTACACCACTTGCTACTATATTATATAATATATGTTCTTTTTGTGCATTAGTCAAGGTTATATATTGAGTATTATACTGACCAGCGGCATTAGGTCCTAACTCAATTTTTAAATGATTTGTATCTTCATCTCCCGTTAGCACTATATCATCTATATAGAATGTACTTGCTGTTCCTTGTTCAGGTCCTATATGGTCTACTCTAATATAGGTTGCCGAATTATCTACTGTAAATGTATTTTCATACGTAGTCCATGTATTGGGTATATTATTAAACTGATACTCATGGCTAGATGACCATGTACCCCATGAACTATCTATAGGTTTTAGAAATTTTCCATTACTATCTTTAATTCTAAGTCTAAAAAATTCTCCTCCTTGATCTCCCTTATAAGCTATAGAAAACTTAATTTTTTGCCCTGCTTTGACTGGTATTTGAGTTGCTGATCACATAAAAGTTAGATTAGATCCAACAGCATCGCCAGTAATTTTAACAGCCGAACCTCCAGTGGTATTTACATTTTGGATTATACGTTCTACATTACCACCTCCTGACTTGTAAAAACCTCAATTAGTAGGAGCAAATACATCAGATAACATCCCACTATAAAATGTTCATTCCCATTGATCAAAATTACCATTCTCTAAATAATTATCAGATAAATACCCGTCTACATCTATTCTATAATTCAGTCCGGAGTTTAATATACCTGACTGAGCTATCATAGCAACTTCATTAATACCTGATGACAAAAATAATTGACAACTTTTAGATGTTGAAGATCCTGCTGGAGATACTCTAGCATCCGAAGTTTTAGTCTCTCCCCAATGCTGAAACCCTATCTCCTCAAATTTAAAATCATCCAAATATAATTCCCTATAATGTTTATATTTAGGAAGCTCTAGTCGTAACTCATAATCCGAATCTGTCTCTCCCTCATAATTAAAGTTTAGATCCAAATCAACTCACTCTTTAGGTTTTAAATTTAAGTTATAAGGTTCTATTTGATTTTTAACACCAGTTAAATATTCTTGAAAATGAGATTGAGGTAATCCTGCAGTAGGTGAATATCCTTGACCCATCTCTTTTATACTAACGCTACTTATTTTTAATGTACCAGAATTTACACCTATTCTAAACTCAAGGTTATAGTTTTCATCCCAATCAAAGTACTCAACTATATTATCGTCTGTATTTTGAGTATTACCAAATGAATTTGTTGAACCATTATGGTTATAAAACCAACTAGCCCCCTCAAAACTTTCTACACCAATACGAAGTACATAGCTTTTACCTTGCTTCATTGTAGCTACATTGTTCTGCATTAAATAATCAGTACTTGACTCATTTGCAGTATTTACTAGATTTAATAATCCGTTAACCATAGAAACTGTAAAAGTGCTACTTGTACCACCATCAAATTTTACTCAATCTGTTTGGTCTGCTCCTACACCTCTACTGAAATAACCTCTTTTAATTTGTTCTATCCCTTTCTTGGCTACTGATAACTCTGTATGTAAGTATTCTGAGCTATTGTTATAAAAACTACCTCTAAATCTATAATGAGATCCTTTAGTCATATTAAAACCAGTTTGAGTTGCTATACCAGCTAAGGCCGTATCATATATTTTAAGGGATTGAGCTTTACCATCCCCATTTCTAGTATACGCGGTAGTATCGTTTAGCTCCATTTGACCACCATTTAAAATAGGGTAAAAATCTCCCTCTAGTTCACCATTTGTTGCACCTGATGGGCCTATGTCTTTTACTTTCCTAACACTAACGTCATCTATGTAACCCTGAAAATCTGCATCGCATTTAATATAAAAATTAGCATTTCCTTTTGCCTCTAAAACTTCAGTGTATGTACCATCAGATGATCTTGTAACACCATTATTAGTACCCATAGATACTCAAACATTACCACTCACTCTATTTTTAACTGTGTATCTAACTCAATACTCACTACCTGATCCACTAAAGTCCGTAACATTACTTTGACCTACGGAGTTAGCAGGATGTATTCCACTAGCTTGCAATACTTGTAAATTACCATTTATAGCCCAACCCTGACTAATACTCCAATTACTATTAGACTGAAAATTTCCATTGATTAATGCTTCGTCACCATAGTATAAGTGAACTCCGGAATATGCCCCACTATTATATGTAAGTGTCCCTCCATGATGATCTGATCCCGCGACAAACGGGGTATCTATGATAAAGTTATGACCAGCGGCATTATCATCATATACAGGATTTTCTATAACTCAGCTGCTATTATAACTACCGGTAGCAGCTCCAGCAATACTTAGAGTATATCCTGCTTTTAGGGTATGAGTAGAGTTAGTGGATACTCTGGTTTTATCAGCTCCTCCTGCAGTATAAGGCTCATAACTATATACAGGCAATGTTACCTCATCTCTATCGAAGGTTACATTTGCCTTACTACTTTTTACTAAGGTATCATTAAAATGTCAATTCTTGGCAGTACCATTGCCAGGGTAATCAGTAAATACTTTAACTTCATCTATGTTATTAACATAATCATAAATAGCTATCCCTTGAGTTAAAGGTTGAAATTTATTAACAGAGGAACCAACAGTAGTATTTACAGTTAGATGTGAAGGTATATCATATGTATAATTACCATCTATACCAGTTACAGTAACGAAATTATATCCACTAGCAGTAGTAATTGCAGTACAATCTCCATCATTATATGCAAATGGTAGTCCTGCTGTTATATTAGCTGCACCTTTTAAGTTTTTTAGAGTAGCACCTTGAGATTGAAACGTTGAGAGTCCCCATATAATATGTTTATAATGATTAGCATTAAGTTTTAATGCTTCTGTGGAGTCCATAGTATCTATAGATTTTCTAAAAGTCTTATATTTCTTTTGAGATATACTTTGCAAATCTAATCCTACAGATTTACCTCACACTTCCCACAGAACTGGATTATACCTATAAAATTTATCTGCATGAAGCTCTACATAATCTACTAAACCTGAATTTGCGGGATCGCATTTTATTTGATCTTTTTTTAAATTTAAACTATTAAAATTTGTTATAGAAAACTGACTATTTTCTGTATAGTCTGCCTCACTACTAACATTTAAATTTTTTAAATATGGCATACCTGCTATATGAGAATAATGTGTTTTTAATAGATAATTTCCAGCGGGATCTTTATAAACATTTATATCTTCTGTATTTAATCCAGTAAATACTATATTAAATGTACCAAATCTTTCTTCAATTAATGACGGCATATATTTCATAGACTTTGATAATCTAACACCGAAATTTCTCATAGTAACATGTTCGGATATCTCTAAATATCCTTGTCATAGATTTTCTATTACATCTTTATTTTCAAATCTATCCCAAAAAGATCCTACAGATTCTCATAATCTTTTAACGTCTTTAGTTTTCATTAAGCAACATTTTGTTTAACTGTACCACTGATAGATGTTGTATCCGCATGAAATACTCCTAACCCATCTGTGATGCTATATGTTTCAGTCACATTTGTTAATTTTCAAGCACCTGCAAAATCATAAGATTTTACTTGTATAGTAAATGATGTGTTTACAAATGTAGCTCCAGCGTTAGTACACTGTGCTATAATATCTGATTTGTCCAATTTATTATCAGTTATAGTTTTAGTTATATATTTTATGAGTATGTCGTCTAATTCAGATTCTGACATAGGGCCTTCATAAGTCAATCCTATTATATTAACTATATGTAAAGGGCAATTCTTAACTAAGTTTGATGTAGCAACAGCCCTATACTCATCTGAATCCATAGTTGATTGTACATTAGGAACAGTCAAAGAGTATCTGTAACTTATAGATACTGTTACACCTTGTAAATTTGAGTTAAATGTTAAATAGATAGGATCCTTGGTAGAAAATTCTTGACCTTTTGTAGTTCTATTAACAGTATAATCAACTCCTTCAGTATAGGATATATCACTAAACTCTGAGTTTGTTACTCCTATTATATCTAGTATAGGTAAATTAATTCCTGCAACTTGGTCTAAGCTTACTGTCAAATCTCCTAGTATCTGTAGACCATTTGTAGCCGTACCTGATATTGTTCCGATAGCCATATTATCAGGATCATGTAAGTATATATCGGCCTTACCTCCTATATGAACCCCTGAAGAAGTTATGTTCTCTAGTCCTACATAATAACTTCTTAAGAAATGTTCTCCATCTTCATAATTCCACGGAGTTGCTAATATTCAAGCATACTCATTACCATCCCTATAAGTATCTATATTAGCCACAGATTTTTCTATTTTAGTATAGTTACCGCTAGGTTGAAAGTCTGCAGCTGCTGCCGATACTGTATTAGATCCTAGCAATTCTCAACCAACTTCATTATTAGCTTGATCGAAGGTCCTTGCATATAGTCTAGTACGTCCTACAGCCTCCCCATAACCTGATCCAAAGTATTTAATACTAGCCGGTTGACCTGTTTTAAAGTTAGCCCCATCTGCTTTTAATTTAAATAAATGCATAGGATAATTTTGAACTATACTAACAATTCTAATATCATCATAAAATCACTCTGAGTTAGATGTGTTATACACCGAAATTCCAAAATGCTCTCCACTTGATTGTCTTTGATATGGCGGGTAAGTTTGACCTCTAGTCATTAATACGGTATCCTTAGTAGGATTTTCTACTCAACTTGATGTAGGCTCTATCCAAACATCCATACCTAAGTGGCTATAAATAACTATTTGAAATGTATACCAAGTATCTACTAAAATTTCCTTCTTAGCAGCCATAATAAATTGGTTAACTCCTCCGGTGTTATCTACTAATTGGTCCTGATGTATATAAGTAAATTCACTTTGTGCATCATTATCTATCATATAAACATTGTATTTACCAGAACCACCTCCAGTACCCTTTCTCCAGGCTATGCCAAACCCATCCCAAGGTATTGCTAGATTTCCGGATCTATTTACTGTTATAAAAGACATTCTACCCTCATCGCTAGAATCATTTGTCTTAAACTTACCAGTTATTTTAATACCATCATGTTGATTTATTTGGGTATGAAATATTGGTTGAAAATTAAAATTTTCTTCAGGTGCAATTTGCGACCTTAAAAATGATAGAGCATTTTGAACCTGCTCTTTCATCACCAAAGTATTTTGATGAGCTTCAGTAGCGGTTGTAAATGACTGTTGTTGGTTTCCACTTGGCATATTTATATTCTCCTATAAGGTATTTTCATCATTCTGGTTAGTTTCCCCAGTGAATGTATATAGGAAGTTATCCATAGAATTAAGTAAACTCTCTAAGTATTCAATTTGATATTCTAATTGATCTTGAGCCGCCTGGCTTAGTTCTTTTTTACGTCCTAATATTTTAACTCCATCGTTATCACCGGTTAAAGATAATGTTCTAATCTCCATTGGTACTGCTACATTTCCAACACCTGTTCTACCGTCACTAGTAATCCACCCTAACTCAGCTAGTATACCAGTAGCATTAAATTGTTCATCTAAAATAACATGCTCCGCAGATTCAGCATAATTTGCATCATCTTTTCTGTAAACCCCGTAATACATATTATTAGTAAACTCATTGAAAAAATCACTTATTTGTGCAGGTAAAGTTACATTAGTAGAAGGATCTATATCTGTAAATCTACCATAATAAGCTGCAGAAGGATTATGAGGAGGTAATGATAATCCAGATGTATTATAATTTAAATCTGATGAATAAAAGTCTTGTGCAGACATTCCTGATATGATAGTATCTCTTACCATCTCTGTATCTCCAAAACCTTTTACAGAGGTTTTAGTTACAGTCGGATATAAACTACTTATTAGTTTTTTAATACCGTTAGGGTTAGTTACACTATTAGCAAAAAAGGTTTGTTGAATTCTAGTCTTCAACTCATCATTAGTTTCTGGAGAAGTAGCTCCATAAACAGCTTGAGGATTAGTCACTTGTATAGGTGCTGGCACTACTGCAGTAACTAGTTTTGTAATCTCTCCGGCTTTTATATTATTGTCTAATCCAGGACCTATGGATTCTATAGGTATATTAGCTGTATTATATAATGGGAATTTTTCTCTGTTAGATGCCATTCCTGCTTTTGTTATAGCATACGTCGCTGTAGTTTTATACATCTTTCCATCTTCTGTAGATACCATAGTATCCTTAGGTATATTAACTGAAACTGCAGCATTATAATATAATTTAATATTACCTGCAGCATTTAAAGCAGTTCTTCTAGATATTAAATAATTACTAGCAACCGCATCTAAATCATCACTATCCATAGCTGAAGGATTTTGTAAACTAAAGTTATTTAATAACTTATCCTGCTCATCCAATAAAGGCTGTAATATACTACTTAGCGGATTAACAAAAACTTGCGTAATAGCAGAGCCCTCAGTTAAATCCAAATTATTATTATAAGCCTTAAGTTTATTTTTTATAAAATTTTTAGAATCCATTTATATCTCCCATTAATATGTTCCCGCACTAGTGCCTCCCAATGATGCACTATCAAAAGCTAAGAAAATTGTTTCATTAGCTGCAGTAATGACTAGTATTTTTATATCTCAAGATCCGGTACTCTTAGTATATACTAAACTGTCTACTACTAAATCCTTTAAAGTCTCCTCTGCTGTTATATCTGTCAATAGAGTTTGTTCGGCAAGTATATCTGTCTTAACGATATCTAAAGATGATGTTATAACACCGGAAAGCTCTGTTTTTCTTTCCTCACTATATGAACCTGCAAGTATCTCATAAAAGTATGCACCTACAGTTGGAGCATAAGCATCACTACCTACTTGTGTAAACAATCTAGTCACTATTTTTTGTAATAATGTCTGCTCCTCATATACTAAGGAAACATTGTTGTTTTGTCAACCAAATTGTATGTTATTATCATCATCTACATATAGTGTTCCGACATCTATTAAAGGCATATTAAGCTAACTCCGTATAATTTTCAGATAAAAAATCCACATCAGGAGATGGTTGTAATAATTCCCCATCAACCCCAAATGCGTCAGGCCCATCTACTTCATCTAGCTGAGCTATCTCAGCTTGCTCAATTTGAGCTTCTATTTCTAAGTTTGTTATTTCCATATCTTGTTCATTTAAAGTTTCTTGTTCAATAACAGCTTCTCCAAAACAAGTTTCTTGTATATTTTCTATAGAGAGCTCTTCAGCTATAGCTCCTATAGAATTAGATACATTACTTCAGGCTTCTCCAGAGATTATATCTGAGAATGCTTCTAATCCTTGAGTAACAAAAGCCATTAATGGAGCTATATTTCCATTTCTAATGTAAGATGCTATTTGATTTTGCACAGGATTATTACTTTGTTCCATAGTATCTAAACTATTATTAAGGCTAGTGTATGCTGCAGCTATAAGTGGATCTTGCATACAAGCTGCATTAAAACTAGTTATAGACCCTACTAGCTCTTGATCTTTTTGAATACCTTCAGAAACTTTCGCAGAAGCATTTGCTAAACCATTAATTACAGTAATTGCTTTTTCCCTAGTTTGGAATACCTTAAAAAAATGAAAAGCTGTTTGCTGGTATAAAGCTACTGCCTCTTCATAAGGATGTTTACCTTCTTCAGGATATGCTGAACACTTCGCTTTTATACTATCTAACATAGCACTTATCTCTTGCATAAGAACAGTATTATCCACGCCAGCAGTCTCTTTAATTCCTTGAGCAATATCATGCTGTAATCTTACTGAAGATGCCCAGGCCATTCGTTGTATATTTATTTCAATAAAATTTAATGTTCTTTCATTAATTTCATTCTCTATCTCATCATGAGTTTCTAATAAACTGGTTCTCACATTTCTATAACTTTCAGTTATTTCATCACTAAATTGTGTTGCCGCATCTAAGTTAGCTTCAATTTTAGGTATGGCTTCCACAATAACTCTAACGGATTTATTTCAAAAATCTAATGAAAAATCTTCTGGATAATTTAAACTTAAATTATCTAAACTATATTGACCATCATTTTCACTAATAGCTATTTGACTACTAAATAGTGCTGATCCTATATTATAATACTCTAGTAGCTCTACCATAGGTACTTTTCTAACTAACCCAGGAGCTGTAGCATTAAACATCTCCCAAATACCAGAAATTAAATTTTGTTGCTCTAATCCTTGAGCTTCTAAACTACTGATAGTAGTTTCTATATACTCTTCTAAACTTTGACCGTTAGGAGTAGGTATTTGATATCCCTCATCCCCAGGAGATAACCCTAGAGTTGCATTTCCTAGAGCAATTCCGAATGCTTCTGAAACACTTTGTACTGCATCATGCATAGCTTCTACCAGCTCTATTTCCAATTCAGATTCAGCCTTAGTTAAAGCTGTATCTGCAGTTGTATAATTACTTTCGTCTCACTGATTTAAAGTATCTAATTTATTTATAAGAACACCATAACTATCAGTAGCTTTTTTAATCTCTTCTTTGGCTCTTATTAAACTTTGTATATCATCTTGAGTTCCAAAAGCTTGTTGAGTTAATTGTAAAAATTTTAATATTATTATTTTAAGTTGATCTGACAACTCTTGAACTTCTTTTGCTACGGCTATTCTAGATTCTAAACTCTTCTTTAACTGATCACAAACAACCATAAATAGAGCCATCTTAGCTTGTGCTCCTGAGGTAAAGAATGTTATTAAAGAGTGAAATAATGCAAACCCTGAAGTCAGACTCCCAGAATTAATCATAGTGGTAAAAGTTTGCATAACCATACTTGCCGTATTATTCGCTAATGTCTCTAATATATCGAAACTGATAGCTACACCACCCTGCCATAACAATACTATTTTTCTAATCAAGCGTTTAAAATCTGCTTTAAGTTTAACTTCCAACTTAAATAACTTTTTAACCGCTCTAGCAGTTTTACATATTGTACTATTATATGTTAATTGTGGTATATCAGGCATTATATTATTGCTCCTTTAATACTTAATGCTAGTTTCTTTTGTCTATTTCTAACATATGATTCTGTCTTACCTAACTTTAATGCTATAGTACTTAAAGGTTCTTTTTTCTGACCTTTAATACCGAAGCTATATTCTAAAATTTTCTTTTCTTCCGGACTAGCATCGAAGTAGACAAACTCTAAAGCATTTAAAACTTCTGGCCTTTCTTCTATAGTATCGTCATAAAATCCGCCGGAATCCATAGCATCTTCAACCTGCATTATAGTTAAATCTTTCCTTAA
>CEUI01015261.1_pt1 | contig 11021 bp, 12 predicted proteins | sample 531411 | NCBI WGS metagenome assembly CEUI01 (sample SAMEA2622841, study PRJEB7988) | marine metagenome | isolation source: saline water (ENVO:00002010), including
TTGAAGTGTCTCTATTAACACCGTTACCAACAAGAGGTCTATATGAACAATGGTCAAGGTCAACAATCATGCAAAAACCAGAAGCAAAACCTCTAAATAAAGGTTCTTTTACAAGAGATAAATCTCCATGTACAGTTTCTACTTTTGTAACCTGATGTCCAAAAGTTCCATTACTTTTCTCAAATTGATAAGGAGCAGTACTACTTAAACTGTTTCCAATAAAAGTATTACTTGAGCCTAGTTTGTTAAAGTGAGATATCACAGGAAGACTTGCTAAAGCTAATTTAGAAGCACTTCCACCCCTTGCAGGGTCGAACATTACTTCAAAATCTTGCAACAAATCATCATATGACCATTCACCAACTGCATTTGACTTATAGTATGGGACACCTTCATTATATGATAGTTGAGAGCCATCATTAACAATGTTCCCATACCCAGCAGCTATTGTAGAACCTACAATGCCTTCTGTATATTGAATACCTCCAGCACTACCTTTTTGTCCAAAAAGCATTGCTCTTTCGATATCAACTTTATGTTCTCTTAATTTAAGATTCCATAGTCTTGCCCATTCATCAGCATATCCTCTATAGACTGTTGCTCTAGCAGTATTAGTCATTTCACAAGCTGTTTTGAATATTTGAGTATAACCATATTCATTATCTAGCTCTGAAGACCATACATCTGGAGCACCCGAACCTTCTTTAAAAGAGGTCCCTATGACAGTACAATTTGAATTATCAGCTAATGCAAGAGTACCTGTTGTTGCAACATGTGATATTGATGTAACACTGCAGGTTGTGTGAGAACCTGAATCAGAAACACTATCAATACGAACATTTGCTGTTGTTGGAACACTATTTCCATCAACATCGCCGATTGCTATAACCATTCCTGGTATAAGCCAATCTACTGAAGCTCCACCTGATGTGTCGAAATTAACACTCATAGAACTTCCCTCTGCAACCATAGTAGTTGCACCTTTAAGTAGGAAGCTTCTATCTGTCATTTCAACTTTTGTTCTGTCTTCTAAGAATCTAAACTGAGAGTCTGATGTTGGGACTTTTCCTACTTTTGATAAGTAAACAAAAAATGGAGATTCCTCTGGCGAAAGGTCTGCCACTCTATCACTAAAGTCATAGAGTCTTCTTGATGGTATAGTATTATCAATGACCGCACCAGGAGTAGAAAATCCAATTTGTCCACTATTAATGGTTGAATTTAAAGCCATTACATTTTCTCCTTAGTTATATTATTATTTCAATACATTCGTACGACCACCAGCACTCGTTATCGCATCCCACATTGAATCTTCATCTGACTTAGGAGCTTGAGGTTGTTGACCTTGCAACACCCCACCCACTGCTGGGTTCCCCTGTGTTTGACGAACATCATCTAACGGGTTTGGTACTTGATTGCCAGTATCTCCAGACTCAGCTACAGCTCTCCACATTTTAATAGCTCCATCAACACCATACTCTGCTGGATTCTGCGCTGCAAAATTCATAAAAGAGTCTACTTCTGCGGGACTGAGCCCTCGTTGCTGTAGTTCGGTCTTCAATTGCATCTCGCCTTGATTACGCTGTAATCCTTGCATTTGTTGGTTGACAGCTCCATTTATAGAGTCCTGTAGTTCTTGCTGTCTGAACTTGTACGATTTAGACTGCGGGTCATTATAGGCTTCCCATGGGTCAAATTCATCTTTTTCTAAAACAACACGTTGTGGGGCTGCTGGTTGACCACTCGGTGCGCCTTGCACCATACCAGCTACTGCATTTGCTATATCTGGTCGTGATTCCAATAGTTGTCCAATCTTTTCGTATTGCTGTAGTTTTGAGTTTTCCGCTGCGATTTTATCCTTCTCACTCTGGAAGTATTTTGCTTGTTCTTCCCAGTTAGTAGAACTATCTTGCGTATTGACTGCTTCGTCCTGCCCTACATTGTCCATGGGTTCACCTTCAAGATGTCCATTTTCTAATGCGTTATCCATTATTTAGCTCCTTTCTGCGATTTCTCTTTATCTAATTGAGATTGACTACGCATACGTAATTTCTCAGATTCGAGTTTGACCGCGTTTGCCAGTTTATTAGCTGACAGTTTGCTATTTGATTTGACTTCGAGCTCCTGCTCTTTAAGCCTTGTTTTGAATTTTTCTACCTCAGTACGCTTACGTGACGATACTGCTTCTCTCTCTTGAGTTTGCAAGTCACCGCTGAGTTTCTTAAGTTGTTCTTGAGCTTGTTGTAGCATTCCCTGTAATCTCTGTACTTCATCTGTTCTTTGAAGAACACCCTCTTTATCAAAGATTTCTGTCTTCTTTAATGCCTCTACTCTATCAATAAGTCCAGCTTGATATGCTTCCATATATATTTGCCATTCGCCCCATTTATTTGACGGTAATGTTGAATTACCTATAATGCGAATATCAAACTGACCAACAGATACATCATTTTCAATAGCCATTAGCTGCTGCGACTTATCATCATATAACCTTTTATTAATTGTATATTCATTGATATCATTATTCGGCTGTACTATTCTAAAAGTTTTTTTAAATTTATAGTGCTGTTTTGCCATATTATATGCAACTTGACCTAATCTTTTTAGCGAACCCTCAATATCTCTTAATTTAGATTTAGAACGTCTTTGCCCAACATCCTCCATCATCATCGTTGCGCTATAAGTTTTAGGTGCTGCATCAGTACTTCCTTGCATCATTTCAAATATTCCGATATTTAAGTCAATATATCCTTCAATCATCTTCGGCAATGTCATGATTGAGCTTGACAATGGAGATGGTTGAGGAAAATGCGGTTCCCCAAAAGATGGGTCATATTCGATAGTAGCATTAGGATTTGACCAGTCTCTTTCGAGCTCTTCAATATCACTAACACTTCCTTGGGGTACGAGTAGCTTTAATCCAGCTGACGCTTGGGCATGGGATGTGATGAGCGACACCGTCTTATTGAGGAACCTTTGAAAAGCTTTATTCTTTCTAACATCACTCATTGGATAAGGAGTATTTGTCCAAATGTTTGGAACAGGGACAATTGGATAAATATCTGTATCGCAAATAGTTTCATATAATACAATCTGTCCAACAGTGCATGTTAATTTAACTCTTGGTTGAGTGATTTCTACATAATCTATTAATTTTCTATCTATTGCTTTAGCAAAATCTTTATCTTGAGCCATCTCAGCAAAATCTTGCTGAGTCATAATTCTTTCATCACCACTACGCGTGTCAATCACTCTATAGTACGGTACACGCACTTTACGATAGTATTCTAGCAATCTATACTTATCTACCCCATAATCCTTATCTTTTGAATTATCTGGCGTAAATGACTGCATTGTGGTCTTATTAGTGGCATTTGGATAGTCTTCATCGCCACTAAGTGCTTCAATCTCATCGATTAATAACTTATCGCTATTTTCATTCATCGGTTGAGACATTTGCGGATACAAGTCAATTAATTGTTGCCTAGTTAAAATAGTAGATACAATCATTCCAGATGCATCGTCAAGATAGCGATGTCTGGCATTAGGGTCTACATAGACGCGAAATGGGTCTACATACGTAAATTTAACCTCACCTCTTCCATAATCTGCATCTTTATCAAGATAACAGTAAAAATAACCTAGGCCAGTAACAGCATAATCATGAACAACTTGCTTGAATATCTCATTTCCATCTGATATATCCCATATATATTCAAGAATCGTTCTCCATACATTTGCTTGCTTATTATCTGAGTCTTCTCTGCCAACGGCAGAAAATTTTGGTGTCTTAGAAGTAATAATTGCTTTGAACTGCTCAATCGCAGAATATAGCCTATCCATAGGCATAGATGACTGATTTCTTGAATCTAACTCATCTACCTCTGCTGCAGTGAAATGATTACCTAAATAGAAGTCAATATCTTCTCTGGCAGCCGCATCCCAATCAATACGAGCCTTTTGCCAACGGTCAAATAGCTCTCTAACTTCTTTTACCCTAATATCTTCTTGTATCATAACTCATAATATAAACCTATTTATTGAGATAAACAATAGCTATTTTCGAGCTCCTGTCATCCAATTGTACATTTTTCGAGGTTTATACCACGTTCCATCCTTATTTTTCTTTCTTTTTACGTTCCCAGCCTTTGGATTTCCCTTAGCAAACTGCGTTGCTAACCAAAATGCATCGATAGTATCATCATGACTACCTTTAGGAAAATCGATAAGCTCTCCAATAAATTCATGCATATCTTTTTTAAGGTGAACAGCCCCTGCTTTAAACATAGGTTGTAGCCCCTCAAACAATCTGTCTTTCTTTTTTTGGTTATAGTTCTTAATTCCTTTTTCTATCCCTGGTAAGAATACTCCTTCGCTCTTACTTCTCTTCATTACATAATCTCTTAACATCTCCTGATACGCTACTGTTTCTATATTTATTCTTCGTATCGGGCTATATCGTTTTGCAATGTCAAATATCTTGTCTGCACAGTCCATTGGGAGGACTCGCTTCTGCCAATATTCAATAACGTAATAATCAAACTCGGCAGTAACGCCAATAACCATAATAACAGAATAATCGTTATACTGGCCAAGTGTCGAAGCAGGGTCAACGCCGATGTAAATATTGACATACTCCTTTCGACCGTCATCCAGTTTGATATACCATGAATCGCATTCTCCGTCGTAGCGCGCATTTCCCTTATAGATTGCATTATTAATATCCTCCTCACTAAAAATCTGGTCTTCGGGCGATTTTGCCTGGTTCATATACTCTTGATAGAATTTAGCTGGGGTTCCCGAATCAATATAGAATTGCTTACGCTCTTCTATTTTCTTCATTGGCCAACGTGAAGGCCATAAAGGAGCGCCATCTTCGATAGCTTTTTTAGTATAAACCGACCAAGCAAAGTCTTCGCCCGTTTTTATTGCCTCTTGGTTTTTGTTTACTAAACCATTCAAGAAACTGTCATAATGGACAATAGTTCCATTGCACCATAAAAATCCATTTTTATCAAAATCTATCGCTGGATACACCGCAGCTGTTACCCATTCTTTAATTTGACGTCTAGAGTCAGGAGTTTTTGTATTTAACTCTGATTCAAAGTCATCTAAGATAATTCCTGTGTATCTTGTCGAGTTCTGTCTTTTCCCTCTTAATCTTTGTGAAGTACCCTTGCCAATCATTCGGCAGCCGTTTCTTAGTGTAAATTCGTCTTTTGTCCATTTATCCCCCTCTAAATCGCCAAAATAATAGTGAATTGCTGGATTGTCATATATATGGTTCTGAATCCATGCCAAGTTATCCCTTGCCTGGTCTTGAGCTTCACCAATCCATGCAATAAACTCTGGATTCTCCTTCGTTGCAAATAGAAATCTGTGAAGCACAGCACAGGCCGCTAAGGTAGATTTCGCATGGTCTCGAGGTAAAACTAGTGCTAATTGTTGTTTTGTCTTGTCTATAAGAAGACTTCCTACATCTCTGTGGAAATCTGGGGTAGCAGATGCTAAAAAGTCCTGTGGACTAAACATCTTGCCAAAGGTTATTAAATCATTATACGCCAAATGGAGCGTTTCTTCATTCTTTGAAACATTACCATTAAGGTTGAGATTTGCCATCTACCTCCTACGCCTAGCGCCACTATCGCATGGAGAATCTGGCTGTGAAACTGGCCATAACATAGCTTGTGTTGCTGCGTTGTCTTCATCTTGAGAATATCCCCATGGAACATTACTATATAAATCTCTTTGCCTAATTGTGGAATTTGAGTTATTACTTCCCAATCCAGTATAAGCTGACATATTATATACTTTTGCTTGATTAGCCGACGGGCCATAATTTATATATTCTAGGCCATCACCAAAACGATACCAAGCAAATAGTTTCCTCTTATTACCAAGAATAGGGAAATATGGACTGCCACTATTCCATCGATTCCAATCTATATGTGCTTGAACTTGAGCTACTATCCACCAAACAAGGCGCGCTTCTAAAGCCGATATTGCGCCATCCCATATTTGCATATCACCAATTTTTAATTTTACCACGGGATGAAAATGCTCTATTGTTGCCGTTGCTCCACTTAATCCGCTTTCATTTTCACTTGAACTTCCACCTGAATTGTGAAATTTAAATTCTGTAATTTTGGTTGAGTTGTCAACTAATTCTTTAGTTCCATTATTATTGCTTGTTCCTGAAATAGTAACATCTTCATTAGCAGTCATTAAATTATTGTCCATCATACCAAATGCCCCGCCTGTACCAGTAACTGTTGTAATATTATCTGCATAGGAAGTTGACGTTATAGTCATTTCAGATGATGTACTTTTAGCTCGATTTCTTCCAATTATTGGCATTTCTGTAACATTTAAAACTGTAGTGCAATTGGCTTGTGCATGTAAAGTCCCATTAGCATATATTTTCATATTATTAGAGCCAAGCGAACTATCATAAGTGCAGACAATATGTTTCCATGCATTATTATCTTCTGAGACATTTGGATTATTATGAAAAGCTAATGTAGAAGGATTAGTACTCACAGTAGTGCTACCTACTTTAAATGTTATTTTGTTGTTAACTCCATCTACGGTATTACTTGCAGAGTCAGAATAACTACCATTTCCTTCTAAATATATTTCAAAGCCGTTATTGCCACTTGCCCCTAAATTGTCAAAAATAACTTGTTTCTTTGCATACCTTCCAGTATTATCATGACTTCCTAGGCCGAGCAAAGTTGTGAGCATTTCTTGACCTAATGGTTTTACCCAAAATGCTATACTAAATTTAGAATGGCCTCCATCTAGAAACCTCCAACTCGCTACATCGCTAGTATTTGTCCCTACAGTAAATGATGGAGTGTAATAAGCATTTCCCCACATACCTCCTGAGCCAAGCGCAGAAGATTGCAAACTACAAGAATGGTCGAAACGCATAGGTACAAAACCAGGTAGAGTGCCAATATCTCTATGGGATGGTCGTAAAATTTTATTGTGATGAGCAATAAGATGTGTATACCACATGCTTAGTCTCTCATTATGCCAAATCTAAATAATAAATCCCCATCTGCGTATGTGAGGGGGTCAGTTGTATTTTTATCCTGCATAACTCCGATAAAATATACATCTTTAGAGCCACTTGTAGATTGAAGAGGTAGGCCAATATTAGTTACTGTCAGGTATGCTGCTCCATTAGCAGCGCCAGTACTTGGCATTAATGTTGGCTCTGATAGGGGAACTTTACCTAAGAACTCTGAATCTAAGAACATTTTCTGTTCGCTGTCAGTAGTTTCAATACTATCAGCCGTATCTGCAAGACCAAGGCCAGTAACAGATGTCGGGTTTTTGCCAAAAAAGAATAAATCTATCGCATCTGTTTGATTGTCAGCATCAATCTTTTGAGTCATAGTAATGCTATGTAAAAACGATGCATTTCCAACTGATGCTACAGCATTAGTTATAGTTGCTGGTTGCCACATTAAATCTTTATTCTCATATGTTGTTGCCGACAACGTAGGTGTAACATCTACTATTTCCAAATGCATGTCTGAAAGCTTCTGAAAGCCTTTAGACACATTGCTGTTTGGGTTTAAATAATCACTTCTCATCTATATTCCTATTTTAATATTGTTATCTATTACGTTTTATTGGCTCTATAGTCGATGGCCCTGGCGGAAAAGCTGTCTCATAAGTAGAACCTTCGGGGAACCATGGAGCTTCATCCTCTAAGCCGCTAGCGTCTAGACCCATTGCACCATATAAAAGCTCTTGAATAGCAGGGGCTAAGAATGCAACCGCTCCGAGAGCGCCAAAGCCTGGCATTGGCATCTTTGGATTTGGAGTTGCTTTTATTCCTGGCCGCGTATATTTATCTAATATTTTATCTATATTCATAGATTGCTGTCTTTGTAAATGCGCATATGGATTTCGAGGTGGTTGCCTTAATTGGTGGCGTGAAACCGCATCTTTATATCTCGTCGCATCAGCGCTTCCAACTGCAAAAGTTTCATCTTGCATCGCTTCGATTAAAAAATCTTTTAAGTTGTTATTTAGTATTAATTTATCTATTTGTTCGTGTCCATTGCTCATATTTAAAAATCCTTATTATTTTACAGTATATTCTGGAGGAAACAATTCGCTGTGACCTTCTTCTCTCATATTAATATTTAATAATTGCTCTACAAGTGCGGTAGATAGGGAATCTGCAGGAGCTCTGTTATAAACATCTTGCCCTACGATGTGGTCCGCAAATAATTGGCGATTAGGACCTTCTCCACGTCCAAAAGCAGGATAAAACCTATATCCATCCTCGGTCCCCAATTTGTATATATTGATAATATTATGTAGCTGATTTTCCCAATCATCTGCACTACTTGAAGTTACTAACCTTGGATTAGGATTTTGATAGCCCCTCAAGTCATTTCCTGGAACGTACTGTTTATTTAATATTTCCTGCAATGCATTTAATGCAATTAAATCGCCTTCTGATAGACCGCTACTTGCATTTTTTTTATTTTTCTTTTTTAGACCAAACATTTAAAAATCCTTTAATAGCTCAAAATGAGGGAAATCATCAAACTGGTTGTCATCTACCTCGAAATTCTTGTTCCAATCGCCTCCCCAGCGAATATTAATCTCCATTGCTTGCGCAATTCCTAAAACAAAGCCTGCAAACAAGTGAAAACGCTCTCTATCATCCCAGTCAATAGGATAAGGGACAACATCACAAGCACGACTAGGACTAGCATTGTGACGACCCTTTGGGTACTTGACCTTGGTTTTTCCTTCATCATATAATTTATCCTGTCTTTCTTGACTTCTATGTCCCTCAAGGACACTACAGTCAACATATTTAATTACTTCATTAAATAAATCCTGCAAATCCTCATGGCAGGTTGATAGTCTTTCTCTTGATTTACGTCCAAACTTTGGCATTATGCTAATCCTTTTGCGTTTTCTTCTCCGTATATATGCAGAATATTGTCATCTAAGTCAAATTCTGAAGCACAAAACGGGCATTTCCAGGAGTTTATTTCTCCATCTGACTCCATCATCCCTATTCTTTGCGATACTTCGTCGTCGTAATATAAGTCTTTATCACAAACTAGACAAGGGTCTTTTACACTTTTACTTCTCTTTTTCTGCGTGCGCGAGTACTTTGACGTTATTTTGGTCACTTTTGATAGCCTCCAGCTGTTCAGGCGAGAATCCGCTCCAAACTGTTAGTTGTTCCTGTTTTTTCTCCGTATCAAACAATCCAGACATTTTAGCAAGCGCATCTAATGAGCGAAGCCTATCAGAGTCGCGCTCTGAAATATCTGCTATATCTTTGTATAATCGGATAATAAACTCAGGAGTAACGCCCTCGGCATTCAATATATCCTTTATTTCCTCTTTTACCATTTGTTGTACCTTTTTCTGTTGTAATAATTTGTTAGCTGCAGTTTTTATGTAAGTTGAGTCTTTAGCCTTTGGATAAACAATACTATATGCTTTGCTCAAATCCATCCCTGCAGCTACGTATTGCGCAAATAAAAGCTTTTTAGATGATACTTTTTTATCTCTAACGCTCCTAATCGTATCATATGTGCTTGAAAATGTATATATATTCTCTGCAACGCCGCGCTCGCCAAGCATTTTAAGGTTTTCCTGGCCAACAACGAACGAACCGCACACCGTCCTAACGCATTTCTGCTTTTTGCCTGTAGAGGGGACAGTAACGTAAAAAACGCGCAGGATTTGACAAACATGCAAATCGTCTGTATAGACCCAATCACCCTCTTTTCCGCGCCTCCAGTCTCCAGTTGGCTTTAACATCGGGTTAAACGCCATAAATTCTTTCATATTATCGTATAATATGTGCTCTTTCTTCTTTATTGTCTTAGATTCCATAAAATAATATACAAATAAAAAATAAATATTGCATTACAAAAAAATCCATACTATATTAAGTCCGCTGTATCGGTTGGCTAAACGCTTTTAGGGTACAGCAAGTAATAACGGCTACTAAAAGGGGATTTGTAACAATAGTCACAAAGCAAGTCGAAGACAATTGAGCTTAGTTACCAAAACGATTGTCCTATCAAGCGAAACGGCTCCGAAGGAACTGTAATAGAGGCTAGGCCCTTTACTCTAAGTAAGGGGAATAGCTGGTCTCTATCTAAAACTCACCAAAGGAACTGAAATATGATATTAAAACTATATATAGCAGTACTAATTACTACAGCCATTGATGAACAATGGAATATTAACAACCCCAGACCTAATCCTAATAAAACCTATAACCGCCTCCAATGGGAAAAAGCTGATTTTTTTACATATAAAATAAATAATGAATGGGTATTACGTCCATATAGAAAAACAGATTCTAAACTTAAGAAAAAGGTTAGAAAAAAATATTGGAAAAAAAGGGGAAAATTAAAAAAATAATATTAGAATGCGTGTCCCTCTTTTATATGGCCCCATACCCCCGAATGCTGACTCCATACCCCTTCCTCTTTTAGTTGAAAATTTGGTTTTTTTTGAACAGTAATTATAATTAATGATAGTTTTTTAGTCAATTCAGCGAAAAAGACAACGCCCCAACCATAATAAGTCGGGGCGTTTTTGTGTGTGTGGTTATTCGGTGGGCTACGGATGAATTATATTTTTAATTTCATATTGTCCTCGTATGGTATCGTATCCCCTTTATAATCTACATACCAACTAAAATTAACTTGATACACAGCGAACCCTAGCCCGAACGAATGACTTGCTTGATTCATACGGCGTTTAGTGGTCGCAGAGTACCAGCCCCCAGTATTTAATATAATGTCTGTGTCTGTTATCTTAACAACTGGCGTATTATGATAACAAACCATAGTTATATTATTATCATTTACTACGCTTGTTTTATGTGTGCCTATGCTCATATTATACCCCTTTATTTATTAAACTTCTGTTTTAAGTTATCAACTATTTAAATATACGTCTATTTTATATATATATTACTATTAATTATTAATTTTATTTATCTTGCTTATTAG
>CEUI01060319.1_pt1 | contig 11021 bp, 3 predicted proteins | sample 531411 | NCBI WGS metagenome assembly CEUI01 (sample SAMEA2622841, study PRJEB7988) | marine metagenome | isolation source: saline water (ENVO:00002010), including
TTATACGTTTAACAAAACAAAGAATTCAACAATATCTTCTTTTTATGTAGATCGTGTATCTTAAAGTTAACTCAGGCATTCTTGCTGTTGTTAAAAATTTTATTAGATAATATCAAGTATGTATAATTATAGTATATTGGTTTAAATATGTCCGGAATATTAGATAAAAGAACAAGATTTATAGATTTGATAGTTACTCAAGAAGGCAAACGACAAATCGCTTCAGGTAAGCTTCGTGCTGAATATGCATCTTTTTCTGATTCATCTGTTTACTATGAAAAGGGTAAAAAAACAGATGATGTAAAAAAACGCCTCTATTTTCAACCTATGTACAGACATGATGATGTTATTGTTTTAGAAAAAGATGATAGTGGTAAATTGATTGACTTTGATTTTTCACCAACAGGCAGTATCGTTGGTAATAATATATTTGCAAAAGATGAAGATGCTCAACCGGAAGATCTTCACAAACTTAAACTAACTACAGGTTCACAATTTGCATCATTATCTGAACAACTTCCAAGAATATTTTTAAAACACTTTAGTTCAAATCAGTTTATTGGAACAACAACCAAGAATGACGTAGGAGAATTTAAATTATCAACAAATGAAATAAAATTTGCAATTTCAAACTCTGTTCCATTTCCAAAAGGTCCAAAAAAGGAAGTAATAAATGTCAATTCTGCAGAATCATTCCTTCTTGATCCGAAATTAACACATTTACCCAATTTTGCATACTTACCACCTATTAATGTTGACCATACAGATGAGAGCCCAAGTTTTTATGGAAGTTATGAAGACTTGAGAAATATGAACAAAGAAACATGGGAAGACATAAAGGATGATTTGGGATTTAAGCATTTTGAAGAAATTGATGATTTCATAGACGAAACAGATGACTTGCGAATAGACAAGAGTGGTGACTATAAAGTTTTAAATAGAAGATCATTACTTCCAACGTCAACAGAATTGATAAAAGAGTACAAGGTTGTTAGATTTGATAAGACGTCAGATAGAAATAATTTACTGATACAAGTTTTTGAAATAGATGGATCTAGATCAAAGCTTAAAAAGCTGGATATTATAGATGCTGGTGTATTTTATGATGATGATGATGTAAACAATAGATATGAAAAGCGAGTCTTTTATGTTGGGAAGATATATCTAGATCAATTTAATTCGCCGACATTTGTAAGTATTTTTACAATTATCATGGACTAGTAATGCTTATAAGAACAAATAAAAAAATACAAATATTTTCAAAAAGAAAAGATGTTCAGGAAAATTCTATTTCATTATTGCCTGAATATTTGAACAAGATAGATATATTTGATGAAAATATTGAGTTAAAAACGTCAGAAGTAGATCATAAAATATTAATTAGATTTCCAGTTGATAAGTTAGCAGTTATAAAAAATGATATACATACTTTTGAAGGCTATATCTGTCAAAATGCATCATATTTAAGATCGAGACAGAAGACGTTTGATAGCTTTTCACCGAGAAGTAAAACGCATCTAAACTATGCTGTGTTTCATAGGGAAATACTTGCTAGGGAAAGTTTTAGAAGGCGTCATATTATGTCGGGCAGACAAAAAATATTTAGTGTTGATATATCATCAGGATATCTTTCGAATATCAAAAATAAAGAAATATTCGAAGAAAATAAATCGTTGGGTGATATATTCGGAACTGAAGAAGTTTTTGTTGTAAAAGATATAAAGCCTATAATAAGCAAGGTTGACACAAACATTCAGAGGGCTGACTTGAATGACTTAAGTGTAGGTCTCGGTCAATCAGCAACGGGAAGGATTGGTGAATTTACTGCAATAGAAAACTTGAGAAAACAAAATAACAAAGATCAAGTAATTACTAAAAAATTACTTAAAAAAAGATTTAACAAGTTAAGAAAATCAGGCATCGATCCGGCAGTAATGGTATCAAAAACAAAATATAATAGTCAAACATTGGAAGAGATGACAAGGGGAATACTTCCTGAGGGTTTTTCTTCAAAAGGGGTATTATACAAAGATTTTGGATCAGATTTTCATAAGTTCAATGATCATAATATTGCAACACCAGATGTAAATGTAGAAATCAAAAGAGAAAAAAGGGTTAAAAGACATGATGCGATAGAGTCAAATATTACAATAAATACCTCTATGATATCAAAATTTGGTGAATCATTTGACATTGTCATTTATGCAAAGAATAAAAAAGGTCGAATTGTTGATTATTATATAATGACTTTAAATTTAAAACATATGATTAGTGAAAAAGCTAGAAGGACAGCGTGTCTTTCATTAAATGACTATTCTGTTATGTGTCAAAGAGACATTTCTAATAAATCAATATTGAAGATAAGCAATAATACTGGGCATGACGGGACATTTAGAATAATAAAAGCAAGCTATAACCCAATAGATACCCCAGGTGACTTTTTATTTGAAAGAAACGGAGACTATAAAGTTGATAAAAAACAAGAGAAGTTTATCTATACAAAGTCTTCAGGTCCGTTTATAGGGAAGTCAAATTCGATTTTCTATAGATTCAAGCCTATGTTTGATAATGTTGGTACACTTGACAATACAAAATTCGACTCAATTAATACTAACATTAGATTGGAAACAACATCTTTTGTTTCTTTATCTGCAAAAACAGATAACAAAACAGAAGAGACAGGTATTAGGGATGTTATTGTAACTATAGGAAATTTACCTGAAGATTGTTTGGGGATAAACATTGTTAAGAGAAATTTAACAAAAAAAGAAAAAAAATATAACATTATTAAAAATTTACAGCAATCACACACGCTAGGCTCCCAATCTCTCCTTGATTTAAAAGAAAATTTTCCAGTCTTTCTAAACTCAGAATCAACAAAGAGCGATATTAGTTTAAGTTTTGTAGACAATGATGTTGAAGAGGGTGATATTTATGAGTATAAGGCACTAATATATCGAGACAATTGTGTTCAAAATTACTCAACAAATTCACTGCTCGTGCCTTACGAAAAAAGACGAAATATCGTAACAATAAAACAAACAAAAGTAAGCAAGCCTCCAAAAGGCAAATTTATAGAATCTGGTTTTAGAGTCTATCTTCAATTTTCCGTAACAATAAACGAAGACGTAATTGATGACTTGTTTAATAGTTTAGATAGAAATTCATATGATCTTTTTTCACAAGAATTTAAAAAAATCAAGGAATCTATAAAGAAAAATATTTCTTGTCAGGTAGAATTACTTGAAAAGAAAACAGGCACAAAACTTAATATGGGAAATCATACTGTTAAAAATGGTAAATTTTCTATAAAGTGCCCAATAGATGATAGCTTGGGAGAATACGATATTATTGTAATACCAAGAATTGCATCAACTTCTTATGTAATTGAGAATATCCTAGATAAAGTAAAGAGCCTACCCAGTATTCAAAATCATATGCCAATTTCACCATTTTTTAGAAATTTTTATTTACAGCGTAGCTTAGAAAGAGTCGAATCAAAAGGAAGGAATCTTGTATCAAAATCAAATGCAGGTAAATATTCCGGAAAAAGTATTAGATTTTTTGGCTTAATACTTGATCCTATAACAAAATATGCAAATGAAAAAGAAGATTTTTATTTTGAAGGATCAACAGGCGACTCATATGTTAATGAAATATACAAACCACAATTTCATCTTGCTAGATCAAATTTGACAATTAGTGGTTTTAGCGATTTATCTTTTTCAGAAAGAGGAAAGGGAAAAAATATAAGATATAAAAAAATAGGAATAGTCAAATTTAAAAGTGATAGAGAATCATTTACAGATTTTCATGCGATATACTCAAAATCAGCAGGAGGGGTTGTATTTCATGGAATGATAAGCCCTGAGCATAATGGAAGAGACTATTATAATTTTTTTATTAACTTAGGAGAATCTGTAGGATTGGTTGAAATATATGCAACAACTGTCTATAAAGACGGTTCTATATCATTACCAAAAAATATGATAAGGTTAGTATGCCAAAGCAAAAATATAAGGGCAATTTAAAATGGCGTTTAAGATAAATAAAGCAAAAAGCAAGTTGACAATTCAACCAAAAAACCACTCAGGCCAAACACAAAAAACACTGGATTTAAAAATTCATGCCGGCATAGCTGCTGCAGGATTGAATTTGGACAACTTTTTTAATAATTTAATTATAGATGATGAATATTCTTCAGAGACAATGGATGCACTTCAAAATAGACATGTCTCAAAAGCATTTGAGGATCTATATAAGCGCGGGATTAATCCTCTTAGAGCAGAAGTTTTACTTGCTAGCGAATTTGTTCCTCTTGCAGCTGGTAATGATGATGAAACAATTGATGAGGCAACAATTAATATCAACTATGGAACAGGCGGAAACTTAAGAGTAAATCAAGTTATGCGTTTAATTGATTTGCAAAGAATTATTAGAAAAACAATGTTAAAAATCGGGGGCGATTTTCTAGAAGAATTCATTGGATACTCAAATTTAACGCAATTGCGAGTTATTGAGCTTATGCACGATACATTGCATGATAATGTTGATGAATTTTTATCTTTAGGGACAAATACAGAAGCAATGGTTAACAAACTGATTGAGTTAAGTACAAAACAGTCAAGTACTAGCAAATCAAAAAATCGAAAACCATGCCCTATGGTTCCAAAAAAGAAATCGAATAAGTCTCCAATGCTTTTAACAGTTTCAGCATTGAAGGCGTTGCCCTTAATCACAAAGTCTCAGGCACAATCAACGAGAACTGAAGAAGACAAAGCTTTTGATTCTATTATTTCAACCTCAACAAGTATGGCAAATTCTTCTAAAAATACTTCACCAAGCGCTTCTACAAAATCTGTAAGGCCTGCAAAGCCATTATTAGTTGTACCATGGATAAAAAGCTACCTTAGCGCTTCAAGTGTAATAAAAAAATGGAATTCTAGTGATCGATCTGGATTTTTAAAAAGTCTTGCAAGATATGTTATTCTTGATTACGTAACTCAAAACTCTATAGCATTTATTACTAGAATTTATGATTTAAAAGATACATTAAGGGATGCAATATCAATTGCAAATACAGGAAGAATCCCACCAGGTTCTGACGATTCAGGATATGCTGTTAGAATACCAACAGATCGAATTGGTATGACATTGGGTATAGCATCTGGTGTGAAATCATCAGGAACAATTAACAAAATAAACACAATGAAACCTGTGAAAAAAATAGCAGTCATGTCGAAAATTGATTCATTTGACAAGGCCCTGATAACAGTTGGGTCATCATCTGGTATAAATGTTGGATCAAAAGGGTTGAAGTTTACAGGCGATCGAGCAGCTCAAGGAAAGAAGCTTCTGGATCTATACGGCATGCCTGCCAGTTCTAATGAAGACGGATTTTCTAAATTTTTAAAACACTCATTATCAAAAATAATAAATGTAGATGTTGATCCAAATGCTGCTGAAGAGGTTTTTGGTTCAAATAGACATATGTATGTAAATTTATTTTCTGATATGTTAAGAAAAATGTTATTTTTAAAATCTTTAGATGCAGAAACACCAAGACATATTAACCAATCAAGGGTTAGTTTTTCTTCGGGAGGTAAAAATCTAGCTGAAGGTATAAAAATTTTAAAATCTATAACACCGCAAGGGTTTATTTCTTCTAAGTCACCCCTAAGAAGAGATTCTGAATCAAACAGGCTTGACGGACAAAAAATTTCAGCAATGCTTAGTGCAGTTTCAGACGATAAAGAGGATGCCCTTTGTGAACTAGTTGCTGCTGTTTGTTATGACCAGGTTGCTGGAGTAAATGCCATCGGTGGAATAGATAATCTTTTAACGCCGAATAGATTCGAAAATTTTCCACAAATATCAATTGATAATATTATTGTTGATTTTTTTAATAAAACATTTTTTGATACTGGTAAGGGATCATGGTCTGATTTTGCAAAATCAAGCTTTGAAGGTTTTGATTATAAGCAATACGCAAAAGATGAAAATAAGCTAGGAAAATACATGAAATCTAGGTTTGCTCCCCGGGAAGATCAAGGAACAAAATATATACCTAATGAGCATACATACGAAGACAACCCACATAGAGAAGATAGTTTTTTAGCAGCTTCAGACTATTTTTTCTCTAAAGCACTTTCATCAGAAGATTTAAATTTTGATGTAATGGCTGCAGAATCAAGAAAAGTTGACAAAGATCTAGAAACGATTGTACATGACATATCATCAATTATGGGTTTTGATTTTGACGATAATGGCGATCCTGCTGTAGGTGGTATTAATGCATTTTCTCCGACTTCAAATCCTTTGGCATATTTTTATGCAATGTGCGATACACTAGGTGAAGAGGCAAGAAAAGCACATAAAAACCTTGAAAGTCACGCACTTCTAGCCGCGCCAGTTGTTCATGCAGGAAAATTAAACGATTTAAACTTTACAGCTGATGCAATAAAAGCATCATTTTTTACAAATCTTGCAAATGGGACAAACAATCATATGTGTTTAAATTTGCAAAGAGATGATAATGGTAAGCTTATTGATAAAAATCTTATTGATACAAAGGCTTGTAGAGATTCTGCAGCTGAAGAAGCAATATGCATATTTAACTCAGAGGCAAGATATCATGTAGAACGAAAAATCTGGATTGATTTATTCAAGGGGCCGTTAGAAAATATACTAAAAAAGAAATCTGCAGGATCAATTCGGATTCAAAAAGATGTAAAATATCCTGCAGATACATCAAAAGATTTTGATTGTGTAATTTACAATCATAAGGCCGGCGGTGTTGCTGAATTCAATGATACGGTAGAAAATAAATCAAATACATATGAGGCACATTCTTTTGGGGAAAATTACCGAGTCGATTATGGTCATCATGAGTTTGTAAAAAATAGAATGTCAGGAGATGACACAGAAAAATATTTTGGCGATAGACTAAATATGGATTCGGGTGTTGAACCTATAGAAATATTCTTTGGGGCACTAATTGGGGTTGCAATTGTTTGTATTACAGGAGGGGCAGCAGCAGTCGTTGCAGCAAATATTGCTGCTACAGCAGCAGCAGCAGCCATTGTCGCAGGCGCAACTGTACCTGCTTTTTTTAGTGGTGCGGCATTTTTGGCAGGAATGGGAGGAGTATTTGTTGGAGGTACGGCATTTTATACAGCCGGTGCCGCAGCTGCCGGTGCCGCAGCAGCATGGGCACTTGTTGACAAAGGTGGCAGACCGGATTCTGAAAATAGACCTTTTGGGCTAGCATTTAGTCAGACTGGATTTTTTGAAACAATTTTACTTTCAAACGCAGCGCTAATTCCGCCAGAACATAGGCCGACATCTGCAGATGTTGATGCCGATATGGAAGAAAAAACCATGCAAATGATGAAAACATTTTATGGTTTGGGTGCAAACAATATCTATATTTTGAAAGGAAAAAGCGGAAATGGAGATGTAAAACAATGGGAGTCGCTTAGGGGAATTGTTGATGTAATTGCTGAAATTGCAGAAGATATCTGGAATTGGATAACTCAAAATGATGAAGAGTCAGAAGGAACAGTTGATGAAAAAGATATATACAAGCCATATTATTTTGAATTTAATAATAATGCAGGTAAATATGGAGGCCTATTTAAGACAACAATAGCACAAAGATATACATTGTTTTTTCTATATTTTAGTAGAATAATGTATCATTCGTTAAATATTAGATTGGCTGGTCAAGATACAAAATTTGAAATAAAAATATACCCATCATGCTGGTTGGGAATGGCAGATGCACTACAAAGAAAATCTAAAGATAGCGATTTTTCTGAACATGGTGAATATTCTGAACTTAAACATGTCTATGATCATGCTTATGACTGGACTCACTACCTAATGGATCAAGTTAGAAGAAAAATGAAAGATAGAAGAAGTGCTGTATTGAGAAACTTAGTCTATCTAAAGCAAAATTCAATTGAAATCAGGGATGCTGTTAACAAGGCAGAAGATATTCTTGCAGGTGCTTCGTCTCATATTCCAAAGCGGGAAAGATTATCTTTGGGGTATTTGAGGGACGTAGGCTTTGCAAAAACTGGAATGTCTTTTTTAAATGAAAATACTGCCGGAATATTGATGCAAAATTATCAAAAAAACTATATAATTGATCCTGCATCTGATAGTGACGAAAGCAAAAACCCAGAAGGCATATCAGTATTTCCATTCTTCAAAAAAGAAAGTTATGACTTGCGAGATTTGAAATTAATGGGCAAAGTATTCTCTGAAAAAGGAAAGGGGTTGACATCACATGATGATGACAATCTTGGTAGAAAGCTAATTTTACATGTAGGCATACCTACAGGATTAGTAAGGGCTCTTCAAAATGAAGCATATAGTAAAACTGATGATATTGAGTATTTTTATAGTAATAATATTGCGTTGCATATAACAAAAATAAATGATTTAGAGCCTTCTATAAAATATCAATCAAGAACGTATGTCTTCAATATGTCAAAATATGTAACGCCGTTTAAATATGGGAATTCGTATAAGGACATTGTTAAACCCGGAAATTTTGATTTATCAAATCACATAAAGAACTATAATGATACATGGGATCTTCAAAAAATAAAAGACAATCTAGAAGTAATGACTGCACATAGAAAGAAACCTTTTTATGGTTTGGGACGATCAGGAATTATGAAAATTGATGATTCTAAGTATGAAAGCATATACAGCTCTGATATATACGATTCCATGCTTCAAAATCATACATATGATTATTTTGCAAAACTTTATACAGAATCAACAACTGGAATAAATATTTCAGAAGTACTTTTTCCAATTGATGGTAATTTACTTTTTGACGGTACTCCTGATCCTGCATCAATGGGTAATTATGATGATATTGTTGAAGAGTTGATCTTGAGGTATCCATCAGCAAATATAAATGCTGATGAAGCACAACATTTTTATAGGGTTACAAAAGCAATTAAAAGCTCTTTATATTTTTCTGCAGAAAATAGATATCAGGCATGCCTTGGAACACAATGCTTTCAAAGAATTTTTAGTATTCCAATATCTGAAAGAGATTTTGCATTAAAACAATCATCATACAATTTAGAAGCAAAAGATATATATGTAAGTAGCACTATACCAAAACTAACAATGACTAATGAAATATGTGTAAGACCCATGTCTATAAAACCCATAACATCCGTTCCAGAAGTTTTACCCTCAAGCGGCGGTTTACAGCCTGGTTTTCCAAATGGAAAATTGCCAGAACAACCGGCGGCCAAAAAAATCATTTCAGAGTATAAAAAAGCTATCGATCCTTTTAAAACTGAAATTTCATCATATATTATAGAAGTTGCACTTTTAAAATCATCAAAATTAGAATAGTCATATGGCAAGAAAAAAGAACATAAATAGCAGTAAACCGATTACAGCAGCAAATCCCAAGGTATTGGACCATTTTAGTCCAATTATACCGAAAACACTTGATAAGATCAGTCCTTCGTTCCCAGGTATTCAAAGTATTGTAATTCCTGGAAGGTCAGTAGAGGATACATCAATTAATTCAGATGTTGAAAATGCGCTTTTTGGTGAGGATTTAGCAGCAAGAAGCTTTGTCTCTAGACCCATTTTTTCATATGACGTTCCTGAGGTTTCGAACTTAGAAGCAAAGTTTGTATATAACTACTTTACAAGAGATGAACGTGTAAGACCGGTTTTATCACCTGAAGAACAAATGGTAAATATTGATGCTGCAAATACAAGCGATATTTTTTATCAAGTAAAGAATGATAAATTACCTAGATACGTAAAATTTTCATTTACTCCTGCAGAAGATCCATATGCAGTCCCAGCCAATAGAATTACAACAATCGTAAGGGATAATTTAGATAAGTTGATCATCGAAGGCGCCGGAAGCACTCAGTTTCATACAGGCGTGGAACTACTAGATTCAAATTTAGAAAAAAGCTTATATACATACCTGACAGGATCTTTTACATATATAAAATCAGTTACAGAAAAGGATTCTCCAAAAGCGTCAGCTGAAAAACTTGAAAATGAGCTAAAAGAAACAGGCGGGCTTACAGGAAAATCTAAAAAGTTTATATTAGAAGCAATGTCAACAATGCAATCGTCTGGAGTAAGTTTTGCTCCTTCTGACGTTCCTCCTGAAATAGCACAAACATCAGACGATCCGCTAACAAAGCAGACATTTTCTTTAAAATTTAATAACTTATTTATTGGTGATATGGTAAAGGCTGCAACAAGAATTCCTGACAAAGTCTTTCAGGATGAAATAGAAGCGCTTAGAGATCCAACAGATAAAATACAATCAGAGTTAATTGGAACAATTGATCCGGAAGTTGTGAGCGATGCAGAGTTTGATAATGCAATAGAAGCAATAAGTATAAGGCCTTTTGATAATGTAAAAGATAAAGATGTACAAGAGTCAAATCATATAGTCACGCAACTTGGGTATATAATTCAAAGAACAGAAATACTTGCTGATGAAACTGCAGTTAATCTTGAACCGTTATACTCAGATAATCCAAGTAATGGTCTCTATGTCATAGATAAGGCTGTTCGTTATGGAGGGGTTTATGTCTATAAGGTAAGGACAGTTTGCAAAGTTAAATCAATTCTTCGTGATTTTGATAAAACGGATCCAATGTTTGATGAAGTATGCGTTGCAGAATTTTTGCTAGCCTCAGAGGGTATTACAACATCTGTTGCATGCTCAGAAACAATACCGCCGCCACCGCCGGTAAGAGTAGGTGCAAGACTAGAACCCTATCTTAAAAAACCTGTAATTACATGGCAGTTTCCCTTAAATAAGCAGCGTGATATTAAAAGATTTCAAATATTTAAAAGGCAGAATGTAAGCCAGCCTTTTACACTGGTATGTGAGTATGATTTTGACGATTCTATGATAAGGACATCAACAGTTGAAAAAGCGCCAGTTGAAAGAATTTTTAGAATGACTTCGCCAAAACTTGATTATCTCGATGAAGAATATGAAA
>CEUI01000905.1_pt1 | contig 11008 bp, 4 predicted proteins | sample 531411 | NCBI WGS metagenome assembly CEUI01 (sample SAMEA2622841, study PRJEB7988) | marine metagenome | isolation source: saline water (ENVO:00002010), including
GCATCGCCACTTATCGTATCTACGGCTATGTCGCCTACGTTGGTGATGTCCTGGTCGTTATTGCTGAACCCGCTGGTGAATGTCGCAGCTTGCGGAAATGTTACACCACCGCCATCCGCAATCGTTATCGCGTTGTCGCCATCGGTGTAGCCGATGTTTGCCGTCTGTAGTTCACCGGCCACGTTAATGTCACCGGCTAAATCGATGTGGCCTGGCACCGTCACTACGCTGGCGCTGCCTGCGCCTATCGTGGCGTCGACTTCACCGTCCGTTGTCGAGCCGGTCAGCGACAAGCCTACGGTGTTGTTGCCGTCGTTTTCGGCAACGTAGAGCTTTAGCGCACCGCACTCGTCGCCGTTGCTGGCGTCAGCTACGACGCCCTCGATACGAGCAAACTCGATGTTGTCCTGGTTGTCGTCGTCGCCGTAGAAGGTAATAGTGCCACAGACGTCGTTGTCGGCACCGGCTGCCCCTTTGTCGTTAACGAACTTGAGGTAGGCGCTGGTAGCTCCGTTGTTGGTGTTTTTCAGCGTCAGCACCGGCTTGCTGGCCGTGCTGCTGGTTGCCAGTAAGTCCACATCGAAGTTTATAGCTTCGCTACTGTTGGTCGTAACGAACGTCATATAGGCGTTGTCGGCTTCCTCAAACACTAGCGAGGTCGCGCTGTTATCCAGCATCTTCACACTGGATGCCGCGCTGAACCGCAACGCCCCATCAGCCCCAGCACTCAGTGTTAAGTCGCCTGCGATGTCTACAGCACCGCTGAAATCGCCGGTAGCAGCGTCCAGTTCGCCCGTAAGCGTGAGATTCGCAAAGCCTGTAGCGTTGTTACTATCGTCAATCGTGACGCCGCTGTTTTGGCCAGTCTTGCCGCCGGTGCCGTCGAACCGTACTACCGCGTTATCGGTGCTGCTGCCAGGGCCAGAGAAGTCGCCGCTGCCACCCGCAGAACCCCAACTGGGTATGGTGCCGTTAGTCGTCAGCACCTGTCCATTACTACCTACACCCAGACGCGCCAGGAAGCCATTAGCGTCGCGGTAGTAGACGTCGCCGGTAGCGTCACTGCCGACTGCCAAGCCAAAGTTGGTGAGTATGAGGTCGTCGGCAGAGGCATCGACGAGGACGTTGCTGCCGCTGGTATCGCCGTAAAACTGTACGTCTTTGCCGCTGCCGTTACTGCCAACCGTCAGCGTCTGCTCAAAGGTTGCACCGCCGCCGTCCGCTATGGTAATGGCGTCGTCACCGTCGGTATAGGCGATCTTGGTCGTCTGCACCTCGCCTGGCACGTTGATACCAGCTGCGGCATCGAGAATCTTGAGGTTGGTCGCGTCACCATTGTCGGTGAAGACCAGGTCTTTACCGTCGGTCGCCAGTTTGACGGTGACGTCGCCTGAGTTGCCCTCCGTAAAGCGCAGCACCTCGCTGCCAGCATCTTTGAAGACGAAGACGCCGGTATGAGCATCGAGCGTCAGGGCCGCGCCGCTATCGACGGTTATCGGGTTGGCGGCGATGGTGACGCCGGTGGTGCCGTCATGCGTCAGCGTAGCGTCGCTATCGGCACCCAGCGACAGTACTGCGGAGTCGGACAAGAGCTTCACATCGTCGCCAATCACCGCATCCTTGGCTACACTCAAGCCGCCGTCAGTTTGTAGAGAGCCGTCGGTTGTGCTGGTGGCGTCGGTGGTGTCGTCGGTCTTGACGATGCCGCTGGCGGTGATCGTAGAGGCCGTCAGGGCCGCTGTAGCCAGCGTGCCGCCGGCAACGGTCAGCGTGTTGCTGCTATGGGTCAGGGTGACGTCGCCGGCGTTAAAATTGACTACAGCGCCGCTGGCGAGGAAAACGTCCGACCAGGCGGTGCCGCTGACACCGATGGCGCTGCCGTCGTTGCTGGCCGGTGCCAGGTTACTGGCGGTGACCACCACATCGGCGGTGCCGGCCGACAGCGTCAGGTTGTTGTTGCCAGAGGTGTCTATCGTCGCCGCCGCGTTGAACGACAGCGTATCGCCACCGACATCGACGTCGCCCTCGAAATCGAGTAGCCAGGCGGCTGTCGTCGAGTTGGGCGTGATCGTCAAGCCGGTCACGTAAGTGCCGGCAGAGGCGATGTCGTTGCCCAGCGTCAGCGTGCCGCCGTCAGCGATGTTGAGTTTCCATTCGTCTGCTGCGTCGTCGCCACGGTCAGCTTTCAAGACAATCGCCAGCGGTTGCCCGTTTACGGCGGCGGCGATCTCCAGCGCGTCGTTGGTCGTTTCATCGTATTTGACGGTGATGTCGTCGTTGGTACCCAGCGTCAGCGCCTGGTCGTCGATCAACTTCAACGTACCCGACAGCGTCAGGTTGTTGATCATGTTGGTCGTCGTCGTGTCGTCCAGGTTGCGACTGCTGTCGACGACGAGCGCCTTGCTGGCGGTTATCTGCCCTGCCGTCACCCCCAGGTTGGTCGCATCGAGGCCGCCGTTTATGGCCGACGACGTCAGCAGGTTATCGAATTCGTTGTTTAGCTGGGCGGCCGTTAGGACGCTGCCGGCGCTGAAGGTGTGGACTCTACTTACAGTACCCATTGTTTACCTTGCCTGGACGTTGGATAATTGCGTCAATAAGTTGCGCTGCTGCGCCTGTTCGCCGGCCTGCTCGGCGCGTTGCTCCATCGCACCGCCGCGTATCAATGTTTGCAGACGCGTCACTTCTTCACGGTTCATACGCTGAAGCACCTGCTGCAACCGCGTCAGATCCTGCTCGACAGCGGCGACGTCGTTGGGCGTTACGTCTTTGACGTTCTTACCCAGCTTCTCTGCTGCCATCTTGCGTACGTCAGCGCCAGCGGTCTTGAACCGCTCCATGACGCCTGGCAGTCGCTGCTCGACGGCTTCACGCGTACGAGCGACGGGTCGCAGACTTTGTCGCCATGCCTGACCCTTGGGCGAAAACATGTACGACAACGCCATGCCGCCGTATTTAGGGCTGAAACCCAGCAGGGCCAGCGGTGCCATGACGGTGGACAGCAGGTTGAAACCGACCAAGCCGCGACCGATCTGGCTTATCTCCGACCGGACGACCAGGCCGCCACCAAACACCGGACGCATCGAGAAACCCAATAGCTTGGGCATAAACTCGGTGTTGCCGGTTTCTTCCAGCAGCCGCGTCAGGTCGGCCATTGCCAGTTCTTTGTCGCCTTCGCCAAAGGCGTTCATCACCGCTTTGACGATCTCCTGCGGGTTGCCGGTCTGGCGCACGACTTCCAGCGGCGTGCCTCCAAACTTGGTCTGCGTCTCTCCGACTTTAAGCGACCGCGCCATGTTGTTGAGACGGTTCGTATAGTTTTCAAACTGCGCCATCGCCTGCACATACGGATTAACTGGCACATTGTCGGGTATACCCAACTGGCGGCGGGTGTCAGGCGAATCGTAGGCGTCGGTGATCTTCTTGTAGACGACTTCGCGCAACCGCTGTAGCGCGGCCTGGGCGCTGCCGCTGGCGGCGTCTTTGGCGTTGTCTATAGCCCGTTTGGCGATGTCCAGTTGATATACGCTGGCATCGGGCGGCAGATCGAAGACCTTTTGGAACGCCTGCCGCACGGCTGATACGTTTTCGCCCAAATCAAGGATAGGCGTGCCTTTGAGATCTACGGTGACGTCACTAAGGTTTTCTACTGTATACGACGGCGTTATATCAATAGGCCGTCCTTCCATATCCAGCGTTACACGGTCGACAAACGGCGGCGCGTCTGCTCCTTTATACCTTGCAGGCCCGATGTCGGTGCGCGGACTAAGCGGCGTCGGTTGGCCCATGACAGTGCCAGGTTCGACCGTTGATTCGTAGCGCGTGCGTTTTGGCGTTATGCGTATGCCGAAATTGCTGGTCAGGTCTTGGTCATTGATGATGGAGAGCTTGAGATCGTCGGTAATCGTCTTAACATCGTCCATTCTCAGCGCGTCACGCGTAGTCCGCGATGCTTCTTTAGCGCCTTTGTCCCACGTTTCTACGATATTTGCTAAGTCGTTTACCACCTCTTCGCCTATCGTCGCCGCGCCGCTGCCAGGCACATATTCCTCATTAGCGGCACGCAGCATGATCTTGCGGCTCGTCTGATCCTCTAGTTTGCTGATGTCGATTATGTTCTGAATGACCCGCGCACCCAAGCCGGTGGTAAAGCCCAGCGTCTGCTCCAGCATACCCTGTAAGAAGCCGCCGCCGGACACCGGCTTGCCGTAGCCTTCCGTTATCTCGCCGACAGCACCTGTTGCCTTGCGTTCCAACGCACGCTGCTGGCGCGTCAACCAATCGAGGGCGCGTTCCTTGCCTTTAGCGCCTTTCTCAGCCGCGACGCTGAGTAGCTCGGCCATGCGTCCTTCCAGGCCAGCGCCGGCGTTTTCCTTTAGGCCGTCGACAAGTTCGTTGACATCGTCAAAAGCCGCCTCTGCTCTGCCGCCTTTAAAGCGACGCCGTAGCGGCTGCACGACCAGCTTGTTGCCAACCAGTTTGACGCCCTGCCCCACGCCACGCGCTGCGCCGCGTGCTGCGGCGACACCAGCCCGTGGCACTGCTACGGTTGGGTCGGCCATCTGAGCGGCCTTACCGACCGTCTCAGCGCCTTTGGCGAGGCGTGACAAGCCTGTAGCTCTACCGGCCATGCCAACGCCCTTGGCAGCAGCGCCGACACCGCCGGCCAACAGGCTGCCGGCATCGAGCGGCCGCTCCTGCAAACCGCGACCGGTGAACTCGTATTCGTCGCCTACCTTATCAAAACCGGCCATGCCGGCGATACCTTCGCCCATCTGCTGCGCGACGCGGATGTTTTTAGGGCTTAATTCAGTGCCTAACGCCATCTCAGCAGCACCGGCAACGCCACGGCCTAACCCCTCTGCTGTCTCTATCGGGCTGGCAATAGCCGACGCGATGTCACCGACGACCTGTCCGGCGCTCCACGGCACGTTGCCCAGCGTCTTTAGGACGTTGAAGCCCTCTTCGGGGTCGTAAGCAAACGGCGCTCGTTCTTCCTCCTCTTCAACCTTGACGTCGTATTGTTCGCCATATTTCTCGGCAAATCGCAAACCCAAAGATTCGGCATTACGGTCGGCGTATTCGGGTTTAGCCGCTTTAATCGCCTCGCCTAATTCCGCGTAGTTTTTAAAACGATATGCCATCAGCTATTCCAGTATTATTTCGCCGCTTTGTAGCGCCTCAGTCAGCTCAGCAGCGCCGCCAGCGCCTAACAGTGGCGGCAACGTGAAGATCTTGTCGTAATACTGCATCGTCGCCTCGCGGTCTTGCGGCGCTATGGCGACGTCGATGTATGCCGCTACATCCTCTTTTGCTTTCGCTATCTGCAAACCATGTACTTTGTCGGTGATGCGCTTCATCTCTTCGACTGTATCGGACGACAGCGAACCACCGGCACCTACCAGGCGTTCAGCTTTTGCCTGCAACTGCCGGAAGGTGCCTTCCGCTTCTTGCAGTATCCGCAAGTCGCCCTCGCGCACTGTCGCCGGATCGAAGAATCGCTGGTAAACCTGGAAGATGGCAGCGACATTAGCCGGCGTCGCGTCATCGTCGTAATCGCTCCACAACACCCGCATCTGACCGTATAAGTTTTTATGGCCCTGCGTAGGATCGAGGTAACCGCCACCTTCGTAGATTTTGGTTGCCTTATTGAGCTTTTCAATGCCGTCTTGCACGCGTTCGTAGCTCGCACCGGTTGCTTTAGCTAGTTCCGCGTTAGCGGCGGCAAGATCGGCCTCGTAGTCTTTGTTGATCTTGTCCTGCATGATGTCTAATCGGCGCTCCATAGTATCAACCTGGCGCTCTTTCAAGCCTATGCCGCGCTCTTCGACATCTTCCGCTCGACGACGTTCCATTTCGCCGCTGGCAATCCTGCCGCCGGCCGTCGTGATCTGGCCCAGGCGACTGAGCAGGCCGCCTTCATCGGCTTGTGCGGCGGTCACCTGTGGCCTGGCTTTGCCGCCGGTCAAGGCGCTGATAAGGTTGGCGCGTGCTACGCGTCCTTCTGTCTCTCTGCCGGCTTCACGCTCGGCGCGGCCGCTGGCGATGTTAGACATCAAGCCGCCGGCTGCCTGCGCGATCTGCGCGGCGACCTCTGGGTTGGCTCTGGCAAAACCTGCTATCGGGCCGCCGACCCGTTGCGCCATACGCCCCAACCGATCCAGCAGACTGACGTCAATGTCTGTTTCTGGCAGGTCAGGCTGTTCAACCGCGCCCTCCGGTAAACCGCCTATGCCAGCGGTACTGATTTTGCGGTCGCCTCTTGCACCCTGCGTCACCAATTCCGACGGGTAATCCTTGTACGGCAACTTTTCAAACTCACGCTGTATCTCTTCTTCGCCTACAAGCGGCACACCACCGGCTTGGTCTTCGTCCGACGTTTTGCGTTGTTCCGGCAACGGCACCGAGGTACCACTGTCAACCGTTGGATAGATCGTGCCAGTCATGTCATCAGTGGCAGAGCGATACAAGCTCGGCGCGAGACGTTGCAACAACGGCACGAACGATTTGTCTTCTGGCGCAGTTGTCAGATCAGGCAACGCTTTTGCGGCAGGTTGTGCTGCGCCACCAACGGGCGTAACCATCTGACCGCGATAACCGCCTGCTGGTGTAGCCGCAGACGCCGGCGGTCCTTGTTCTGCAAAACCTTCCGACGGTTGCTGCGTCAACGCCGCTGGCAGTGGCGGTCCTTGCTCCGCAAACTGACCGGCCGCTTCTGCCTGACGTTGCTCGATCATTTGCTGCCAATGCGGCTTCGACGTCGTTGTGACGAACTGCCCCGCTTGCGTCAATAGCTCCAGCAAAGGGTCTAAATTAGCCTGAGTACGAGGACCGCCGCCTACCGACGCGCCTGGTGCAAACATTCCGTATGGTGTTGCCATTGCTCTGCCTATGGGGTCATGTAATTAAAAGGCGACGCCACGTTCTGCACGCCACCGCCACCGCCTAAACCGACAGTCGGCGGCCGGTTGGTTAGCGCACCGATGCCCTTGCCGACCAACTGCGACAACAACTGCTTCGTAATCGGATCTGACAGCATCTGCTGCGTGACGCCTGGTTGCTGTTGCGCGACCGGCGTCGGTTGTGCGCCAGGGTTAAACGACTGTATCAGCTTGTCCGACGCAGCCTGCTCACGCATCCGCTCTTCCTGGCGGCGTGCGGCCTGCTGCCCCAGCAGCGCCTGCATACCGCCCAAACCGGCTTGTATACCCATTAATGCCAACGGTCCTGGCATGATCTTTTACTCCTTAGTCCTGCATTAGTCTTGCAGTTTGCAGCGATTTAACGATAAATTCCAATCGCTGTATTTCTTCGGCTGTTATGCCGGTTTTGTTTCGCGCTGTTGCCAGATCGGCTTCCGCGTTTTGTAGCATCGTCGTAAGGTCGCCTGCTCCAAAGTTTTCTTTGAATACATCCGGCGTCAGTTGACCTGCCTGCACCGCAGCGTCAAGTGTTCCTAACGGATCACCTTGTATTTGTGCTTTTTCTGCGTCTGTTAGTTCGCCGCTTAATACGACGTTGTTGCCGCCACCACCGCCACCGCCGGCGGCACCGCCATTGCCGCCGGCTCCATTAGGGTTTACGGTGTAGCCTAACGCCTCCTGTATCGCGGCTACCTGCCGTGGATCGAAGCCCTGTAGCGCACCTGCCAACGCGCCGCCCAAGTCGCGCATTCGTTCCTGCTGACCCGCTGCCAGGTTTGGATCTTGCGCCGCCAGTATCGCACCGATCATATCCATGTCGGCCTGGCGACCCGCCAGCGTAGCTCGATTTACGCCTTGCTGATCTGGCAGCACACCGGTCAAGGCAGCCGTACGCAAGCGGCTTTCCAGTGTCGGCACTGCCGCTGGCGCGTCTGCGCCTTCCTCGATGAACTCGCCGGTAGCGCCGGCACGTTGCAGCGCACGCTGTAGCGCCTGGCCCTGCATCTCGCTTGCCAGTGCCTGCGCCTGTAGCGTCTGTATCGGCGGCCGCGACCCTTCCATCTCCAGTTCGCCGGTGACGCCGGCTTCGGCCAAACGCCGCTGTAAATCCTGCGTGTCGAGCGCACTAAGTTGCGCTCGTTCTGCTGCTGTCAGGTCGCCTCGGAACTGACCAGTAAGACCCGCTTCCGTTGCCTCGCGTGCCAGCCGCTGTCCTTCAATTGCTTCCAGCGCCTGCATACCGCCCAGCGTCTGTATAGGACCGCCTTGACCAGCGACCTGACCGAACAACTGCGCCTGCTGCGCTTGGGCGGCTCTTTCATCGGCGCTCCTCGCCAGTTCGCTGCGTAAGGCGGCCTCCTCGCCTGCCATGGTTTGACGAGGAAAGCCCATGCCTTGACCGGCTACTTCGCCAAATAGACCGGCTTCCTGCGCGATATCGGCGCGGCGCTCGGCACCCCCCAAGGCCGTTCGCTGCGCCTCGCTGGCAAGGAGCGCCTCGGCCGCCTGCCGACCTGCCATTGTCTGTCGCGGGTGTCCTAAACCCTGGCCGGCGACTTCACCGAATAGACCCGCCTCCTGGGCGATGTCAGCACGTCGCTCTGCGCCGCCTAATGCCTCACGTTGCGCCTGGCTGGCAAGACGCGCCTCACGCGCCGCCAAGCCGCCCAACGTCTCGCGTGCGGGTGCGCTACCGGCACCAGCGATTTCTCCGAATAGGCCGGCTTCCTGCGTCAGTGCCGCTCGGGCATCGGCGGCCCGTGCCAGTTCGCGCTGCGTTTGGCTAGTTAGGCGCTCCTCTCGCGCCGCTCTGCCTGCTAATGTCTGCCGTGCCGGTGCGCTACCGGCACCAGCGATCTCTCCGAATAGACCAGCTTCCTGGGCAATGTCGGCACGCCGCTCTGCGCCACCTATCGCACCGCGCTGGGCTTCCGTCGTCGCGAGGCGATCTCTCAACTCGCGCTCTGCCATCGTATCGCCACCGCGAAACTGTCCGGTGACGCCGGCACGCTGTAGCTCACGCTGTAGGCGACTGCCTTCGATGTCTTGTGCGCCAAGTCGCTCCTGTAGCGTCATGCCGCGACCGGCCAGGCCCATCTGCGACTGTGCCTGCGTAAAGCCCAGCGCGTCGCGCAGATCCTGCTGCTGGCGCTGGGCTGCCGCCGCTTCCAGCGCGAGGCGGTTGCGTTCCTGACCCTCTCGCATCTGCATCAAGACGTTGGCGGTGTCACCGCCACCGCGCAGCACGCCGTAGCGCGACAACTGCTCGATGGTCGCCTGCTCCTCCTGGCGCTGCCGCTCTTGCTGGTCGGCCAACTGCGATGCCAGTATCGGGTCATCAGCGCCGATCCGACTCATATAGGCTTGTTGTAAGGCCGCCTGTAAGCTGTCTGCGCCTGCCGGCGTTTCCACCGCACCGGGTCCGGCCGTCATCGCCGCGTAGTCCTCTGGAGACATCGCCGGCGTCGTCGCCGTCGTCTCCGCTGTAGTAGCCTCTGGACCGGCCGTCAAAGCCGCATAGTCGTCTGGCGACATCGTGGCTGCCGGACCTCGTCCTGCCGTGAGATCTGCGTAGCTCTGCGGCGTCATCGTAGCATCAGTACCGGCCGTCATCGCCGCATAGTCGTCTGGCGACATCGTCGGTTGGCGACCTGCGGTGAGATCCGCATAGCTCTGCGCCGACATTGTCGTCTCTGGCGTCGTCACCTGCGGCGTGCGTCCTGCCGTCAGGTCGGCGTAGCTCTGCCCCGACATCGTTGGGTCCGCACCGCCAGCGGTCAACGCCGCATAGTCGGTAGCCGTCATGCTGGGTGCTACCGGCCGACCCGCCGTCAACGCCTGGTAGTCTGCTAACGCCGTATCTTCTGTCGGTGAGGTGCCGGCCGTCATCGCTTGGTAGTCAGACAAGCTGGATATATCGGGCAGTGTTGCCGCTTCCGGTTGCACGCCTGCCGTCATCGCCTGGTAATCGGCAAGACCCTGGTCTACCGGTGCCGCATCTGCCACTAAAGCGCCGGTGAGTGGGTCGTAAGGACTCTGCTGCGAGGCGGTGCGTAGCGGCGAGGCGGCGTATTGCCGACCCGACGGCGAATAGGGGCTAGCCGGTTGCGCCGTAGCAGGCTGCACCATTGCACCGGTAGCACCATAAGGGCTTGCAGGCTGGGGTGCGGTCGGTTGTACCATCGCACCGGTGTCGCCGTAAGGGCTGACAGGCGCAGGCGCGGTCGGTTGTACCATTGCGCCTGTTTCGCCGTAAGGACTCGCTGGTTGCGCCGTAGCAGACTGCACCATCGCGCCGGTTTCACCGTAAGGGCTTGCCGGTTGAGGTGTTGCTGGTTGTACCATCGCGCCCGTGTCGCCATAAGGACTTGCAGGTTGCGCCGTAGCAGGCTGCACCATCGCACCAGTGGCGCTGTAAGGACTCGCTGGTTGCGATGCTGCTGGTTGAACCATCGCGCCGGTAGCATCATACGGACTTGCCGGTTGCTGCACGGCCGGTTGCGCCATGGCACCGGTCGCCGTATAGGGGCTTGCTGGCTGCGCGGCAGGCTGCGGTGCAGGTTGCGTCATGGCACCAGTAGCACCATACGGACTCGTCGGTTGCGGCGGCGGCGGTGGCGGCGGTGGTGGCGTCATCGCACCCGTAGCGCCGTATGGACTCTCTGGCTGCGCCGTCGGCGTCTGCGTCATCGCACCGGTAGCACCGTAAGGACTTACCGGTTGAGCCGTCGGCGTCTGCTGCATAGCACCAGTGGCACCATATGGGCTGGCCGGTTGTGCCGGAGCCTGCTGCGTCATCGCACCGGTAGCACCGTATGGACTAGCCACCGGCTTTTTCTTCTTCTGGTTTTGCAGTGCTGCCGCACCGGCGTAAGGATTTGCGTAGCTCATTCGATGCCTGTCTTCCGCTTGCGCGTGCGGCCTATCGGTTTGTATTGGAGACTTATCCTGCGGATGGTGAACGACTCGTCGTCGTTGAAGTTGCTGTAGCGGAGCTGCGTCCTTGGATCGTAGCCGAACAGGTCGCTGTCAGACGTTAGCGCCGACACACTCGACTCCAGCGCCGACGTATCGAGGACAAAGGA
>CEUI01056042.1_pt1 | contig 11004 bp, 9 predicted proteins | sample 531411 | NCBI WGS metagenome assembly CEUI01 (sample SAMEA2622841, study PRJEB7988) | marine metagenome | isolation source: saline water (ENVO:00002010), including
AAATGCATTTAGCAGTTCAGCAAGGAGTGGATAAAATTAATTCACTCCAGGCTGATGTGCTATTATCTCAAGAAATAGATATAGAGTTAAATAAATCTTTAATTAAGTTTATTAATACTAGATATGGTAAAAATAATACTTATAGAAAAGGTTTTGAACAAAGTCAAAAAAGAATTGATGATCTTAGAACTCTTGTGGTACAAACAGAACTTACAGCAACATTTAAAGAGCAATTAAATCCTAATATATGGGTAGATACAGTAACTCTACCTTCTAATTATATGTATTTAATTTCTCAACAATCTAGAGCTGTATCAAATAAAGATTGTAAAGAGATAAATTGGACTTTACAAGTTCCTTCAGGAGATCTTGTTAGGCCTTATTTTGTAATAAGTCTAAGTGATTTTGTATGTAATAACAATTCTACAATTGCTGAGTCTATAGTTTTATATGAAGATATAGATGATCTTACAGCAGGCACCGCAACTTTATGGACTAATTCTAGTTCTTTTGTATTTCCAGCAGATATTTCATCTTTAATTTCAGATATTCCAGATAATGCAGGAGCTGGATTTGAAGTATACTGGGAAGAATTTGGAGATTTAAATCATCCTGGATCTTTTATTGTTGTAGTAGATTCTAATGTTATTCCATGGTTTGAATGGGATGCATCAGTAGGTACAGTTTCTACTTTAGCGGCTTTAGATGATACTAGTGTTGTTTTACAATCTGCTACAGGTCTTAGTTCAGAGATAGATTATAATGAAAGAAGAGTGGCGGCAAATAGTGATGATACACAATCTATTGTAGTAGGCAATTCTTTTATACAACATGATGATATATTTACATTATTAAGTGATCCTTTTAATACAACAAAACATACAGATCCATTAACTACTATACGTGGTAATAGTATTGATATATATACAAATGCTATATTTATAATAGATTCTGTAAAAATAACTTATATAAGAAATCCAAAGAAAATTTCACTATCTTTGGGGATTGACTGCGAGTTGCCTGAGCATACTCATCAAACGATTGTGGACATGACAGTTAGCAGTATATTAGAGGGAATTAGTGACCCTCGATACAAATCCCATGAATTAGAAGTGGGTAAAAATGAATAATTATTAATTTAAAAATTAGAAAAAATGGCAAGACATTTGTTAATTAGCGATGGTACCACTTCTACAGGAGTAGAGGCAGCAGGTGCGGTCGGTATTGAAAAATTAAGTGCTACAGGACCTACTCAATTAGTTCCTGGAGATACTTTATCTGATTCTGCACAAATACGATTTGTTCAGGGAACATCAGGAAATAATATCTATACTCCTTGGATTTACGGTAAGGATGTAATCAACTACAGCGGTAAGTTATATTCTGCTGCTCAGTCTAACAAACAAACAGTAACATATTCTGGAAATACAACTGAAAAAGCAGATGTTGTAATTAAGTTTATTAGAACTGACGGCCCAACTCCGGAATTTTTTAGCTTTGCTACAGAAATAAATTCAGGTGTAGCTGCATCAGCAGTAGATGCATTAGTTACAGCTTCGTATGCTGCATTAACTTCTCGTCCAGATTGGTTAGAAACTGCATGTACAGATACTGGTACTGCAAACGTATTTGAAGGTTCAATTAGAGGACAAGTAGCAACAAGTGGTAATACTTGGGATTATGCTCCAGCAACTTTTGAAGTTATTGCTGAATCATTACCTGCAGGTTTAACAGCTACAGTATCTGGATTTGGATCTGCTGATACTCAAGTTGCAAAACCTGGATATGGTGATGGATTTGCAGTAAAAGCTTTTGAAGAAAGTCTTCAAGGTACTAATTTTGGATACTATAACAGAGTTCAACAACCTATTGCTCCTACTACGTATGCAGCAACTGGTACTAACTACGACATGTATTCAATTGTAGCTACTAAAGATGGATCTTCATCTTCACAAATAAACGGAGTTGATAACTTAATAGAGATTAATATTGCATTAGTAACAACTGATGCTGATAATTTAATCTTTGAAGGAAAACTTAATCCGTGGATGAATAGTGCAGGATTTGGTTCAGTTAACTTATAATATTAATCTTAAAAAATAAAATAAAATGGCAAGAAATAATCATATGAATAACAAATTTGTAGCAGTTGCTGAATTTGATATTTCAGAAATGAGTGCGTGGACTGGTTCTGTTTTACCTGTAGGTAGCTATAGTGCTACTAATGGTAAATGTGTACTTCCAGATGGTGCTTTACTAATTAAAGCTTATTACTATGTAGATGAAACATTCTCAGATGATGATGCAACAGAAGATGCTGAAATCTCATTAGGATATACTGGAGCTTTAGATGCAATTGTAGATGATATAGATATTCAAACATCTGATGCTACTGGTGTAGATATTTGGGATGCAGGTGCTCACGGTACAAAAATTGGATATGCTTCAGCTGCAGATGCAAGTCAAGATACTAATATTGAGGATGCTGCTTTAAGATCAGCAAGTTTTGTTAAACTTACTGCAGACTCAGAAGTGTTAATGACAGTAACTGATGATCAGTTAGATGCAGGTTCGCTTACTTTATATATAGAGTACGTACTTACAGGAGTATTAGCATAATCTCTTAACTTAATAAGACTTATAGGGGGTATTGTCCCCCTGTTAGTCTTTTTTTAAAAATTAAAAAATATGGCATTATCTTTAAACGCAGCTAGTAGCTGTAAATACTTATCCGTTATTATAAATTATACTGTTACTTCAGCAACTAATGTAATATTAGATATAGTTAATAAAGACGGTGTTAATATAGCAGGATCAGTTAATCCCTTATTTACAATACAACCGGGATCTGGACCTATAAGCTATCCTATAACAGTATCTAATTTATCAGTTAATAATGGATTAGTTACTGTAATTTTAAAACTTCAAAGCAACAATAATGAAATAGGAAGAAGGTCAGTGTTATTACACTGTGATATAGATTGTTGTTTGACCAAATTAACCAATGAACTTATAGACTGTGCTTGTGATTGTGCTAAATGTTCTACATCTTTAGCTAAAGCTCAAAAAGTGTTTTTATTACTTCAATCAGCTGATTATGCAGTTGTGCAAGCTAATGATGCTGCACCAGGAGCAAGACCAGGATTTTTAGAAGATGCAAATTCTAAATACTTAAAAGCAAAAGAAGTCTGTGACGATAGTTGCGGATGTGATTGCTAAAATAAATTAAAAAATTTTTATGGTACCAGAAGAAGATCCATACGCAGAAGAAGAAGTAAGAGAAGAATCTGCAGATGAACGTGAATCTAGAGAATCTGAAAGAGACCCTAGATCAGGAGGAGATTTAGTAGACGAAACTGAAGGAGTTGAAAGAGAGGAGTATACAGGTAATCCTACTCAACCGCATATGGCTCAACCTACATTTGGTGCAAGACATCATACAGTATTTGCGCGGTTTCATACCAACTCCAATTTTTCTAGTGGAGAAGTACATGTTTTTATAAATCAAAAAGCTACTCAACCTGGATCTCTTAATCAATCTTCAGGTAGTTGGGACAGTATAACCTCTTTTGAGGATATTACTACTGGTGCTGATGCTGATACCCCTTTCTATTCTCAAGTTACAGGCAATTTATGGAGGTTAAAGTATAATACTACTGATAATCCTGTAGTTATTAAATATAATGCTCACTGGAGAAAGTATAAAGCTACATTTGCTTCTTCACATGTAGAAGAATTTGAGGTATTAGTTCCCGGTTATAATAATAGTATACAGTCTATGTACGGAATGTGGAGTATGGGTAATGATTATATCTCCAGTGGATGTAATGATACTGTTTTATCTGTACCTGATTTTTCAGTAAAATTTGGTGATTTGCCGTGGGTTTATTCCGGGACTCCAAATCCATATCAATTTACACAAACTAATATAATTGATAATCCAAGCGGTGTATGGTATAATGGGGGCTCTTTAGTTAATTTAAGCGGTAATGCTATACCTCAGCAACTTGTAATCCAAGGCGGAGGTACTGATAATTTTGTTCTTGCAAATTCTAATGGGGGTGGACCTACAAATCCAAATTCTTATAATGTAGCACCTGGAACCGCAGCAAAACATAAAATAGCAACTATTGTTACTATTATTGATGACACACTAAATCCAGATCATTTACCATATCTAACTAGTGTTAATTACGCAAGTGGAGCCACTTTAAATTGGAATGATTTAATGTACGGATTAACAAGTGGGTATATAGGTTCAATGCCTACAGCTGGTTTTGCTTTTCAGTATTTTGTTACTTATACTGAAAATTTACCTGTTTGTGATTCTCAAATTTATACTATAGATGGATGTACTGATCCAAATAATATGGCTTATTGGGGATACACAGGAACTGATTGTGACGATACTGCTATTCCTTCAGCTGTTCAAGCAAATCCAAGTTTAGCTATATGGACTCCAGGAAGTTGTTGTCCAGATTGTATACATGCTTCAGCAGATGATATTACTTATAGTACTCAACCTTTAACTCTTAATGTTCAAGGTACTAATCCAACTACTATAGGAGGAACAAATGGTTATATAGATGTAACTATTAAAGATGGAGGTTTTGATGCCATGGGAGTTCCTCAAGGATTGCCTACAGGTACAGGAAATTATACATTTGTTGTACAAAATATAGATTCAACTGATACAATGTGTGGTAATACTGCAGGACTAGGAGTTGGTTCTGGAGCTGTTGCAAATAATAGTTTTACTTTTGGTTATGGTGTTCCTGGTACTAATAATAATGGAGGTTTATTACAAACCGGTGCTACAGGTAATGCTTCTTATGCAGCTTCTGCTATTCAAGGATATGTTCCTGGAGGAACAAGTACATCTGCACCTTATGGTTTAGGAACAACAAATAGTGAAGGATTTAGAGAAGGAACTTATAAAGTATATGTATTTGATTCTAGTTCAACTGTTTGTTTAGGACAAGCTGAAATAACACTTACTGATCCGGCTCCTACAAGTGGATGTATGGATAATGATGCTGGTACAAGTTATGGAGCAGCACTTAATTATGATAACACAGCAACTATAGCTGATAATAATAGTTGTATATACTGTGAAAATACATCAGGAAAATTAATTGAAGGTAGTGGAAATTATGTAGGAGGTACAGGAGATATTTCAACTAATAGTGGTGGTTCTTCAATTGGACACGCACCAAGTAGTACTTCTACAGCTGGTTATATATTTTTGAATGGTATTTCACCGACAGTTCAATTTCAAGCTTATATAAATAATATAGTTGATGGAAGTGGTACTCAGAATGCTGACTATATGGTGGCATTATATAGATGGAATAATCAAAGTTCTGCAGGAAGTTTTTCATCTAGTACTCTTGTAGGTACTGCAATTAATAATCAAGGTGGTGGATGGAATGTAATGCTTGATACCACTACGGTAGGTGCAAATGTTTTATATGGATATTACAGTGTAAAAATTTGGGTAAGTGATCCTGATGATACAGTAGAAGTAGAAGAGTGTTATCAAATTATAGATTATGTAATTCCAGTACAAGTTTGTTTAGACGCAGGAGTAGCTACTACAAGTGATGGGGTAATAATTTCTGATCCTAATCTATATTCACACCACCAACCTATTTGTGATATAATTAATACTTTTTGTTGTGATACACCGGTATTTCAGACTTCTTCAGGATTTGATCTTTGTACAAATTTTGTATATGAATCAGAAATTACTTGTAGTCCAAATGCAAATGGTCTTACATATATATTACAATATGATAATGGTGGAAGCTGGGTAGATGTAGTTACTAATACACATGGATTTGGTGGTAGCAGTTCATCACTTATAGTTAGCCCTTTTAATACTGGAGCTATATATAATCTTACTGCTTTTCAATCGTATGGTGATGGAAATTATAGAATAAAATGGATAAGTTCATATCCAGCTGCTAGCGATTGTACAGTATATAGTAATACTATAAATATAGTTTTACCTTATTTTGGATGTACAGATGTATCAGCAAATAATTATGATGCTTTAGCAAATTGTGATGATGGATCTTGTACTTACTGTACATATGGTTGTACTGACCCAGGTGCGTCTAATTATGATCCTACTGCAACGTGTGATGACGGAAGTTGTGTTTATAATGTTTATGGTTGTACAGATCCAGTAGCCTCTAATTATGATCCACTTGCAACAATAGATGATGGTTCTTGTATTTATACAGCTATGGGATGTACAGATCCTTTAGCGATAAATTATGATGCAGCTGCGGTAGTAGATGATGGTAGTTGTATATACTGTGATGATCCACCACTAACATTTAGCTATACAGCTACTGGTACAACTTTAGTAGATCCTGATGGATGTTTAGATAACTGTGATGGAAGTTTAACATTAAATATAACTTCTGCTACATGTTCAACATACACTATAGTTGATATGTACATGTTCTGTGGAATAATAAATTCTGAAATTTCAATTATAAGTAATGTTTCTTATAGTACAGGAGTGACTGTTCTTAATAATCTATGCAGCGCTACATGGACAATGATATTAGAAGATTGTAACGGATGCCAAATGACTGTAGAGGCAACTGTACCTGGAGCAGGAGGACCTTGCGGATGTACAGATCCGGCAGCTGATAACTATGATCCTAATGCTACCATAGATGATGGAAGTTGTGAATACTGCGGATGTACTGATGATCAGGCAATTAATTATAATCCAGGAGCAACTTCAAACTGTGTTCCTGACACATGTGTATATCCTTCTTTATTACCACCTTGTATTCCTCCTAATATAGATCAGGTTTTAGAAAAAATGAAATTATGTATTTCAGAAAATGGTTTTGATTATTATAATAAATTAGTAACAGGATTATCAGATGATTGTTCTATAATGAATAATTGGAAATTAATATTAGTAGATTATTTATTGAGACGTAGAGGATTAGATTGTATATACAATTGTGCAGATGTAAGCACTCCAGACCCTTCTACAGTATATATTAGCTGTGAAGAATTATGGATAACAGGTGGACCTACTACAGGATTAAATGATACAGCAGTTTCAGGAACAGGTGTTGGAACAACATCTACTGTAGATATGTTTTATACAAATGGAGAACTAGCTCCAGGAGATGTAATTAAACATCATAATAGTGGAAATATTTGGATATTTTATGGGCCTGGTCAAAATGGTGCTCCTACCCCAGTAAGTGTAGTAGGACTTGATCCAGAAAATGCTTCTGGAAATTTATCAGGATATTGGGGATATTGTAATGATGATATGAGATATATATCTAACTCAAATAATATAAATTATATAGATAATTTTATTAACTTTGTAAATACTTTTTGCAGAGACTGTGGAAATGAACCAAACTTATTAACAGGAAGCTCATCAAATTTAAATATTCCAACTCTTAATCAAGGTGTAGATGGAATAGATGGTATAGAAATATAAAAAAATAAAAAAATGGCAAAATTAACAGATTTAACAACGTTAGCTAAAACAAGTGTAGGAAATAATGATTACTTTTTAGTTACAAATAGTACTTCAGGTTCATCTAAAAGACTTTCTGTAGCATCAATGTTTCCAGCTGTATCAACGGCAGGAACTAGTAGTGAAACACTTTATACTAGCGCAACATTAACAAATAAAAACCAAATAGTTTTTAAAGGAATAAAAAGTGGAGATACAGGATTATTAACTGTAGCTACTACTTCTAATAATATAGTACTAACTGCTTTAGAAGCAGGAATAGATCTTAGTTTATGTAACAATGCAACTTCAGGATTTTTAACTTCTGTAGATTTTACAGGAACTGTAACTGGAGAAAATGGAGTAACAAATGGAGGTACAGGATTATCTACTATAGCTAAAGGAGCAATGCTTTATGCTAGTGCAACAGATACAATAGCAGCTACTTCAGCAATGTCTACAAACGGACAATTACTTATAGGTAATGCAACTACAGGTATACCTACTTTAGCAACACTTACAGCAGGAACTAATATAACAATTACTAATACTGCAGGAGCTATATCTATAGCAGCTAGTTTATCTACACTTGCAGGAATATTAGATATGGCTAATAATAATATAGATTTAGGTACTGCATATATAAGTGCTGACGGATCTACTAATCAAGGTATAAGAGTAACTGCAGCTAATACATATTTAGGAGCATCAGGATCTTATTTTAATGATGATATATTAAATATAGGAGGTGGAGGTATTAGATTTTCTGAGGCTGCAAGTGTAAAACCTCGTGATCCAGGTTCTGGTGTAACTGGAAAAACATTAACAATTGAAGGTGGTCCTAGTTCAGGAAGTGCAGCGGCAGGTAATTTAAATTTAACTGGAGGAACAGCTGCTGGTACAGGTTCAGGAGGTACTGTAACAATTACAGCAGGTAGAGATACTTCAGGATCTGCAGATGGTACTATTGTTTTAAAAACTTATACAGGAGGTACAGCAACAACTGCTATGTCGATAGGAGCTGAGGGACAAGATGTAACTATTGATACTGGTAATATAATTATGAGTAGTAAAGGAATATTTATGAGAAATTCATCATATCCAGATGTAATTAAATACCAAGGTAATCAAGCTACTACAGATGATGGTACTACAGCAGTATCTGCGGCTAATATTTTAACAGGAATTGTAGAATGTACACCTACAGCAGATAGATCTAAAGCTACAGATACAGCATCTAATCTTATTTCAGGTTTAAATTTATCTACTAATAATGATTCATTTGATTTTAGTTTTATAAACTTGGCAACAGATGGAACATCTTTTGTAACTTTAACTGCAGGATCAGGTGTGACATTAACAGGTAGTATGATAATCTCTGCTCAAGATTCAGCAGAAGATGCATTTACATCTGGAGTAGGTAGATTTAGAGTTAGGAGAGTAAGTGGATCTGCAGTAACAATATATAGAATAGGCTAAATTAATTATTAACAAAAACAAATATAAAAATGACAACAATTAATGCAACAAAAGGAGAATTTGTAAATCTAATTAATGGATTATTTCAAGTTCAAGAATTAAAAGGTAAAAAATTCGGATTAATAGTAAATAAAAATATTACTATTTTAAGAGAAGAATTAAAACATTTAGAAGAATTTGGTAAACCTTCTGAAGAATTTATGAAATTAGCTATGGAAGTAAATAAAATTTCTAATGAAAATCCTGAAAATGCAAAAGAAAAAATAGATAAATTAGAAAAAGAAAATGAAGAATTGGTAGCAGCTAGAAGAAAACAAATGGAAGATGTAACAGAAAAAATGAAAGAAGAAATGACTATTAAACTTAATACAATTTCTGAAAGTAATTTACCTAATGATATATCAGCCCAACAAATTAGTAACATAGAAAAAATAATAAAATAATGGCAATAAGAACAGAACAAGATCAACTTTTAAATGATGTAAAAAGCAATACAGGAACAGCTTTACAACCTGGTGGAGCTATATTAATAGATGACCAAAATGAGCATACAGGACCATACTTTGCAATTACAGCTTTAACAGATGCTGTAGTAGATATATCAGAATGTGACATGTCTTTTATCACAGATGTAGCAGATTTTACAATTCCTAAAGGAGTTACAATCTATGGTAATTTTGCATCTATAGAATTAGATAGTGGAACAGTAATAGCATATAGTAAATAATGTTAGGATTAGGATTGAGTAATACTGTTGGTGAGTTTTCAGAAAATTTAACACATAATCAAGGATCATTAAATTTTGATGGTTCTAATGATTATGTGCAAATAGATAATCTAACTAGTCTTTTAAGTGCTAACTGGGGATCAGGAACAGCAAAAAATGTAGAATTTTCTATATCTGCCTGGATTAGAGCGGAGACTATGGCTACCACTGGAGTAGTATTTAATGCAAGAGTAGGAACTTCAACTGAAAATCATATAATATTATTATGGCATGGTAGTGGTAATAGTATGAGATTTACAAGTAAATTTAATAATACTGCAGTAACTACAAAAGACGGTGATGATTTCACAATTATGGGTACAGGCGCAGAAAATAATGGATCTTGGTATCATGTTCTAGGAACAATAAGTAAATCAAATTCGTTACAAGAATTTTGGATAAATGGTACTAAAGTTTCTAGTAAAACTATGAATAATCAAATACAAGGAGCTATAGATGGAATGAATATAGGTACAAATACGCAAGAAAGTAATTTTTGGAATGGAGATATAGATGAATTAGCTGTATGGAATAGAAAACTTACTGATGATGAAATTTCAATAATATCTAATGCTAGAGATAAACACATAGATCTGCAGGGTCAGGTTGGAGATGAATTAATAGGGTATTATAGATTTGAAGAAAAATCTGGAAGTACTGCTGTAAATAGCGCTTTTAATAATACAGGTACTGACGGTACACTAGTAAATTCACCTACTTATACAACTAATATAGCATAACAATGAAAAAGTATGTAATTATAAATTCAAGTGAAGTGTCTTCAATAGATTTTAACAAAGTCTTAGAAGATTCAGAAAATACATTAAGGTATTCTTTAGATGGAACTAAAACATTTGTTAAATTTATAGGTAATACTCCAAGTTTTTTAAATGGTAAAACTCAATATACTAATGAAGAAATTTTAAATATTTTACAAACTAATGATTGGTCAGAAGATGAAGATTAAAAATATATTAATATTACTTTTATTACCTTTATTTAGCTATTCACAATTTAGCTATAAAGGGCATGATTATGATATAGCAGATATAATTAAAAATCAATTAAAATTTTCTACTATATATGGAGCTGTAAATGGAGGTACTTCTGTGTCAGATGTAGAAACTTTTTCTATTCTTGATGGTTTACAAACGTCTACTATAGAAACTCCTTATGATTATTCTTTAACTATAGGAATAAGAAAAATAGCTAGATTTGGATATGAAAATAAAGCTCAAACGTTTTATGATGG
>CEUI01049429.1_pt1 | contig 11003 bp, 7 predicted proteins | sample 531411 | NCBI WGS metagenome assembly CEUI01 (sample SAMEA2622841, study PRJEB7988) | marine metagenome | isolation source: saline water (ENVO:00002010), including
GACACAATAAGGAGTACTTAACAAATGCCATTCTGGTCAACAAATTTTTCTGAGCAAGGAGCCGAATACAAGGATCCAAAAAGAAAGTTCAGGTTTCAGGTGCAGTTCCAAGGAATTAGCGCTCAAATCGGTGGCGCAGCTGCCTGGTATGCAAAGACCGTCAACAAGCCGTCTTTCACAATTGCTTCAGCGGAGCATAAATATCTCAACCACACGTTCTTTTATCCGGGCTCTGTGGCTTGGCAAGATGTTACGGTAACCTTGGTTGATCCAGTTGAGCCCGACATGGCAGCTACTCTGTCAGACATTGTCCAGCTTTCTGGCTATAAGCCCCCCGTTACTCCCACTGACGAAAGCAGCTTGGGTTCAATGTCAAAGGCTAAGGCCGCCGGCGCCCTTGGTGCTGTGACGATTGCCCAGCTTGACGGTAATGGCGCTCCACTGGAGACGTGGACGCTGATGAACGCATTTATTACAGAAGTTAAGTATGGCGACTTGGCTTATGGGGATGATGAATTGACCGAAATATCCCTAACACTTAAGTATGACTGGGCTACCTGCGAGACATCGAACACGAATGGTTCCGTCGCGACGGCCGGCCAAGGCGGCAGTAACTTCTTTGCCGTCAACAGCTAATGACAATTTTTAAATAGAGGTGTATATTGTCACGAAATAAAAACCGTGTAGGGGGAAAGAAGCACGAAAACAACAGCCCCCCACAGCATGTTATGCAGAATGCTGATAATGGAGGAGGACTTTCCTTCGTAGTTCCGACAGAATTTGTCGATTTGCCCTCAATGGGGAGGTTCTACCCTGAAGGTCACCCACTGCATGCTCAAAATAGCATCGAAATCAAGCAGATGACGGCAAAGGAAGAAGACATTCTTACCTCTCGTTCGTTGCTTAAAAAGGGCATTGCCTTAGATCGGGTTATTGAGAGCGTCATTATGGACAAGAATGTAAATCCGAACGATCTTCTGATCGGCGATAGAAACGCCATCATTGTGGCCACTCGGGTTTCAGGATATGGAAGCGAGTATCTAACCAACGTTACGTGCCCCAATTGCTCACACACACAGAAGTATGAGTTTGATCTGAATGCCGGCGCCGTTTATCATGGCGATGAAATAACCGATCTTCAGCTTGTTGATCACGGCGATGGCACTTTTTCTACAACATTGCCGCGAAGTGGATTTGAGATTCGTTTTCGTCTTTTGACCGGCCGCGATGAAAAGATTTTGACTCAAAATGCGGAAAATTCCCGTAAGAGCCGCGGCCCAGAAAAGAATATCACGACGCAACTGAAGAACATGGTGGTTTCTATCAATGGTGAAACTAATCGAACTATGATCACTCAAGGTGTGGAAGTTCTGCCATCAATGGATGCGCGCCATCTACGCCAAGCATATAAATTAGCGGCGCCAAACGTCGATCTGTCACAATACTTTGAATGTGAAGAGTGCGGTCACGAAGAGACCATGGAGGTGCCGCTTACGGCGGACTTTTTTTGGCCTGACCGATGATTATATGCAAAATGTATATGAGCAGTTTTTCTTCCTGAAATATTCAGGCGGCTGGTCATTTGCAGAATCATATAATTTGCCTGTTGGGCTGCGAAAGTGGTTCGTGGAGCGCCTGATTCAACAGATCGAAGCAGAGAATCAGGCTATTGAGCAGGCATCTAGTGGACAAGGGAAGGCGCAGACCTTAAATGCGCACAATCAGCCCCCGGTGCCTCAGACCTTCTCTAAAAAGTACTGAAAACTCCTTAAATAGTATTTTTGTATCCCAAACTATTTATTTGTGAGTAAAAAGGGGAAATCTCTGTGGCCGGCGATCTTACACAAGAAGATATAGAATTACAAGAACAACTTCTGGAAATGTTGCGTCAAGGCAAGCAGCTAACGGAAGATCAAAAAGAGCAGCTAAAAGAACTCCTCGGCCTGCAGGGCAAGCGCCTTGGTTCTCTGAAAGCCGAAGAGGCCGCACTTGAAGGCCAGCTAGGTAAATATGCAAAATTGAGGGAATCAGACGACAAGCGCGTCTTGATGGCTCAAACCGCACGCGACCTGGCCAAAACTAAGCTCGACATTCTTAAAAAAGAGCTGCAAAATGCTGAAGAAATCGATGATAAGCTTCAAGAGCAGTTCGAGAAGGCCGTCGAGAATCTCAAAGTGGCGGAAAAATCACTCGAAGTGGCCAAAGGTACCACCGAGGCAATCAAGCAAGGAGTCCAGGCCGGCCAAGAACTGGGAAATGCTCTGGGGTCCGCATTTGGGGCTTACGGCCAACACCCGTTCTTCAATGCTAAAACTATAGGCAATCTAGGCAAGGTCGTCCGCGGACTGGGAGATAAAAGCTTTAAGCCTCTCGATGCCCTTATGGGCGGCATGGTTGCCGGCTCGTTAGCGGCGATAGCTGGCTCGTTCATCAATCTCATTTTTGAGATGGACAAGGTCCAGCGACAATTTATTGCAGCCACTGGCGCCTCCGAAGAATATGCAGACAGCTTAAGCGACGTATATGTCGAAACTCGCGCCTTGGGTGTTGAAATGAAAGATGTTTCTGAATCAATGCAGTCGCTCTATACGACCTATACTGATTTCACGATGTTAAGCAGAGCCCAGCGAGAGGAGTTGGTGAAGACTTCTGCGGTTCTAAACAAAGTGGGAGTAGCCAATGAGGACTTTGCCACCGGAATGCAGCTGCAGACTAAAGTGCTCGGTGAAAGTACGGCATCGGCCCGGGCCAATTCACTAGAGTTGGCTGATTTGGCTAGAGTTATTGGCGTAACCCCCCAGCAAATGGCTAAAGATTTTGCACAAGCCGGCGATGGAGTGGCTAAGCTTGGCGCGCAAGGTGTCCGCGCTTTCAAAGATCTGGCCATTGTCTCTAAGACAACGGGCCTTGAAATAAACAAGCTCTTGGCAATCACAGACAAGTTTGATACGTTTGAAGGCGCAGCAGATCAGGCCGGAAAACTTAATGCAGCCCTTGGTGGAAACTTTGTTAACGCAATGGACTTGATGACCGCCACCGATCCAGTCGAGCGTTTTGGAATGATCCGGGATGCCATATTGGATACGGGTTTGACTTTTGACGACATGTCGTATTATCAAAGAATCTTCTATAAAGATGCCTTGGGCCTTAACGACGTGAGCGATCTCGCATTAATGCTTTCTGGCGATATGAGCACCTTGGCGGGCTCAACACAAAAAACTTCGGCTGAATACAAGAAAGCAGCGAAGGAAGCCGAAAGAGTTCAAGATATCACCAATCAATTTAAGACAGCTATGATGGACTTGATTCCTGTGGCTAGCGAGTTAATCACCGAATTCCGTGCCTACACGGCAGAACTTAAGCCCGGTAGCGAAGGAATGAAGGAATTAAGAGCGGGCGTTGTGGCGTTTACTGAAGCGCTTAAGTTTGTAATTAAAGCACTGCTGCTGGTTTCTGAATATTGGGAACTGTTTTTTGGAGCCTATGTTATCGCAGGTATCGTTAGGTTGGGGCTTAAATTGAAGGTATTCCAAGGTCTTGTTTCAAAGCTTTTTAAGAAAACTATCAAAGAGGGGGCTGACGAGGCCAGCAAGGCAACAAGCAAGATGGGCGAGGGAACGGCTTCCGCTATCAACAAGGTTGGTAGCGCCGCAACAGCAAACGCTGTAGGAATTGGAGCCTTGGCGGGCGCAATTGTAGCCGTCGGAGCAGCCGTAGCACTAGCAGCGTTTGGATTAAGTTACTTGGTGGATTCGTTCGCGCAAGTGGGCGACAATGCCGGCTGGGCTGTTATAGGCATATTGGCCGTCTTAGTGGCGCTAGGCTCAATGATTGCAGGACTCGCTGCTTTGGCACCCCTTGCGGCCGTCGGTGCTGCTCCCTTGTGGGCTCTCGCCGGCGCAATTCTTGCAATTGGCGGAGCAGTCTTTCTTGCCGCAGTGGGCATTGGCCTGATGGCTGGCGGATTGGCCACTATGTTTGAGGCAATGTCCGTAGAAAAAATGCTGGCGTTCATGGGCTTTATTGCTGTTGTTGCTGCTGCCACCTATTTCTTGGCGCCCGCCGGTGCAGCAGTACTGTGGTTTGCTGCATCTTTGGGTGCTTTGATGTTGGCCATGAAGTTATTTACGCCGGATAAAGAGATGGCAATCTTTAGTAAATTTTTTGAATCTTTTGCGGCTGTAGGTGGAGTCGCCGGCGAGCTTCACAAGGTGGCCCTGGCCATTGGCAAGATCAACTCGCAACTCAAAGAACTACCAGAAACAAAAGCTGTTGAATTTACAACAACAATGAACGCATTAACTAACGCCACAGTTGCCGCGAACGCCCGCGGCGCCACAGCCACGGCCGCTGCAGCCAATACCGCGAATGTGAGTGCCGCCGCAACGGATCGACCGTACGAAGTCAAGCTTGAGTTGACGCTTGATGGAGAAATACTAGACAAAAGGGTCGTTAAACTAATGTCTGGAAAACTATCAGAAGGAGCACTAGGATAAGATGGCCGCCAACGACGGAAAGGCTAAGTTCCCACCAGAGGGATACTTTAGTTCGACAAAATACAAGACACCAAAACACTCAGGATTGGTTGATGGCAGCAATACACTAGCTAACGCAGGCCAAGTTATATCTTTTTTACATGAGGCGACCGGGAATTCGGTGTATTTCAAGGCATTTCTTACGGCTTTTAACGAGTCCTATGCCAGTGATTGGACAGGCGAAGTTGTATTTGGCCGTGCTGATCCGATTCAGCACTTTAAACAAACCTCAAGGCGCATTTCGCTAGCGTTTAAGATTCCCTCTGCGACATATAGCGAGGCATATGAGAACTTAGCGCACCTCCAACAGTTGATTCAATATCTTTATCCGAACTATAGCGGCACAACTGCACTCTCGCTTTCTCAGAACCCTTTTATCCGATTGAAGTTGATGAATTTGGCCCAAAAGGTCGACGCACCCGCCGACTCAAAACTGGTGAGCCCCAATCTGAGAGACACCTACAACTCTTACAAGTCAACTGGAGATCCTGAGAGGGGCCTGCTCGGCGCAATAACGAGTTTGAATATCGCTCACAATCTAGAAAACCCCGATATTGGCTCTCTCGCCAAAGATGGAAACACCATCTTTTCTAAAATGATTGAAGTAAATCTGGATTTTGCTGTTATTCATGAAAGCCAGCTTGGGTGGAACGAAGATGGCGCCTTCAGGACACCCAATTTTCCCTATGGCGCCGCCTCGTCTGCCGACGTAACGACGACGGGCCAGATTGGCGGCAACAGGACCGCGCAAGAAAAAGCAGAATTGCGACAGGCAAAGGAAGCATCACTGCGACACCTTGCAACCATGGGAGGCAAAGGGCGCCTGGGGGCACTTCTTGAAAAAGCCGGCGCCTTCGATCCCAGCAGCGTCAAGGACGGCAAAATGACGGCCGCCCAAACCAACGCAGCGTATTACCAAAGTATGCTGGCGGCAGTCGCCCGCGGCGCAAGGGGCGCCGAGGACTTCAACCAAGGGACGCTTACGCGACTCCAGAACGCCGCTCGCGGCAAGGATGCCGCCATCTGGACCGAGGGCGAAATTGATGCAATTTACGACTTCATTAATAGTGATGAGTATATTAGATAGGAAATTAACAAATGTCAAGATATTACGGCGCAAGCATTTTAACCAACGATAGCGAATTCTATAGTTTTCTTAGAAAAGAGCGCCACAACCAGAAAAAAATTATGCAGCTGGGCACTCAAATTTTGCATAATCCAAACTTAATACAAAGAATTGCGCTTTCGGTAGACACCCACATATGGTCGAGAGGAGATCATTTTTATAATTTGGCTGCCAAATATTATGGAGATCCAACCTATTGGTGGGTGATCGCTTGGTACAACGGCACCCCCACTGAGGGAGACATCACCCCAGGACAAATGATCGACATTCCAATCAATTTAGAAGATGCACTCAGAGCACTAGGGGTATAACCAGTGGCGGAATCCAAATGTAAATTCAACGTAGAGGGCTGGCGCAACAACGGCGGCCGGATCGATGAGTGGATCGATAAGTACTGTTCTAAGATTACTGCAGCTATGGACGAGATCGCGAACAACAAAGATCTTATCAAAGCTATGGAGGTTCATACCACCAAATACACTAATCAGTCGTCGTACAAGGACGGCGGCTGGGGATATGTAGGCCACGTGACTTATGGCGAGTCAGGATACGATAACCTCTTCAGTCAAATACCGACGTCTTTTAAGGCGGAGCAGGTGGCCGCCCTTAAAGCTGATCAGTGGGGCGTTCTCTCTCTTCAGTCCCTTGCCACCCTTCAGAAGATGTTCAAAACGACACTCGAAAAGGATGGAAGCCTTAAGACGATAATGGCGGACTGGGACACCGGCATCAAGCCCACCATTTTAAAAGCAGACAAGCTTTTAGGATGGGAGGCTGACAGCATGCAGAATTTCGTCAAACAGATCAACACAGCTGTCGCGCAAGACCCTGTGGCTCTACAGCAGTACGGTCTGCAGGACTTCCACTACGATCCCGCCGGCAACCAGTCATTGCAAATGTTGGATACGCAACTCCAAAGCGCGTACGGCGCTGTTGTTCACCCGATGAAGGCACAATTAGACATCATCGAAGCGGCATTCGCTGCTTACAAGCTAATAGAGGACACGGAAAAGGGTAAACTTAATGCGGCCATCAAGGAGGCCGAGAGGGACCTAAAAGAGAAGTGCACCCGAAATCTCTCGGGCGAATGCAATATGAGTGCCCCAGGCGTGAAAGAGGCCGAGGCCGAAGTAGCCCGCCTAAAGAAAGAACTAGCGGAGTGGAACAATTGGGCGGGCGCTGGCCGAGAAGGCGTTAAGGCCCTGATGGGGGATGCAATCCCGCCATCCCAAGCTGGCAAGATCATGAAGCGCACATTCAAAGAACAGTGCCTTTTGTTATCTAATATATATAAAATATCTCATTATAAAGTTTATAATGTAGATCAAAAGAATCCCCAACGACTTCCCTATGTGGCCGACGCAACCGGCTCTTATAATGCTTGTGTGATGGGCCAACGTGAACCCTGGGGCTTTCTTAATCAACTAACGCAAGATAAAGATTATAAGACTTTTTTTGATATCGAGGCCTCCGAGCTTTCCCAATTGAGTCCTATGATAAAACTATATAAGATTGAAAGCGGCCTCGCGGGCCCCAACGAGGAAAGGACAGTGCCCATCACGTTTGATACGCACTATGATAGCACTCAGGACTTTGACAATATTTTAAAAAACAAAGACAAACGAGGATTTGGAGTTGGGCTTAAAAGTTTTAATTTCTCATACGAAGGAAGCAATCCTTTCGCGATCAAAAAAAGCATTAAAGCCAAATTGGTTATTTTTGCTAGCTCTTTTGATGATTTGCTTGTTTCGCGCGGAAAAGGCATTGCTGGGTTCCGCTATGCCGACTTGGCCCTTAAGACCGGTGGCAAGCTACAAGAATTGCTGGATCGTTCGGGCCGCGGCTCATCAGCCGTGGTGAATAATATTAGTAAGCTGAACTTTAGACTGAAAGCGGTGGTAGGGTGGCACTTGCCCAACAATAAGAGATTTGGAAGGCTGCTCGGTCGAACGGCCAAAACGTCATTGCAAAACGCTGTTTACAATTCTTTTGTAACATTGAATTTGACCCCAACAATTCATGAATTCGATATCGATGAGCAGGGGCGCGTGCTGTTTACAATCAATTATCTTGCATACATTGAAGATTTCTTTGATCAGCCCAATTTCAACATTTTCGCAGAAGGCGCCTCAGATACGAGAGCGCTTAAGCGCCGGCTTGAAATCGCAGCGTTCGAGGAACATTGTGACGAAAAAGAAGCAACTGCCAAGAAAAAGAAAGAATATGAAAAAATAGTTGATGAAAAGGTCCGCGGCATGCACAATATCATAAAAAAGATGTTGGATCAAAAAAAGGTATATTTTGTGCCCATTCCATATGACCAATTGAGCGATTTTAACAAAAAGGGCCCATTTTTTGACTTTAAGCTCGCGAAAGATATTCCCGCTGTCACAAACGAGCCGCAGAAAGATCGCTTAACGACGCTCATCGAGCAGCGCCTGAAAGGGGTTGCAGAAAAAGTAAAAACAGATAAAGATCTTACCTCCACTCCAATGAACGATTTGTCTCAAAATGAATACATTAAATTCTTTTATTTGAGTGATTTGGTCAATGTGGTATTAGAGAACATTCAAGATGCGTTGCTAAAATCAGTAGAATCCATTGGAGACACCAAGGCTCCTTCCACGGAGATCGACAAGGACGACTGGGATGCCATCATCGCTTCTGAAAAAGAAAGATTACAACGCCTACAATTCAACTTTAAACACTTTAGAGTTTTGCTGGGTCCCGTTGAGATATATGACTTTGGTACCGGCGCCGCCAAAAATGATGCCCAGTCCGACGGAATCACTCTCGGTGATTTGCCCATCTCGGTTTCTTATTTTATGAATTGGCTTTCTGAGCGTGTAATGAAAAGGGATAGTTCGATTTATACTTTGTCGGCGTTCCTTAACGATCTCTTAAACGGTTTGGTGCGCAACTTTTTAAATGAAGATCGGTGCCATGATCTTAACATCAAACAAAAAACGCGAGTGTTTCAATCAGTTGTGACGAGTTATAATAACTGGGCCCAAAGCGACCCGGGCATCGATGAGATGACGCTTATGATCCAAAGGCAACAGAAGGCGCTCGGAACGAATGTCGCCCAGCAAGCTCGCTTGTTTATGAAGGATATAGGGGTCACCGCAAGGGGGATGAGGACGCAAGGGCTTTTGGACGTGATGGGGGTGCGTAATTCACCTATTACTAGCAAGCAGCCGACGTCTGAGTATAACTACTTGGTGTATTACGCTGGCCGTGTGCAGCCCGTGGAGGAAATGCAAGGAGTTTATGTTGACGATGCCGCAAACGGGATCTGGCACTATAAGATCGGCAAGCCAAACGGAATAGTAAAAACCATACAACTCACTAAGACGGATTCTCCGGGTCTCAAAGAGGTTCGATTTGAACAAGAGGGGTACGATGGCCTGGCTCAGTTGAGGGAGGTTTATGACGCCACAATTACATGCTATGGATCGCCCAACATTGTGCCTGGAACTTATATCTACATCGATCCAAAGGGGTTTGCTCCCACCAATCATAACGGACAATACAAATATGAATACTTAGACGCTAAGGGAAATAAGTTTACGATTGACCCCATGCAACTAACTCGATACGGCATCGGCGGCTATTATATGGTAATCAAGGCAGAAAACAAACTTGCCCCCGGAGAGTTTAACACTACGATTACGGCTAAGTGGGTTGCACAGACAGTCACAGATGAAACTCAGAAGCGCCCAGGCCCCCGACCATCCAAGTGTCAGGTTAAGGAACCATAAGAAGGACCACAATATAATGGCTGATGAATTTTCAAAAAATAATTTACAAAATGCAATATCGCTCTTTTATACTCGTCAGATATATCAACTAACGGCGCTTCAGGCGATTCCCAATTGGTACGAAGAATCTGGAGATACTAACCTGATTAGTTTCCGCAGTTCGGAAAAGCTTTTTTATGGTCGCGTAGATTATTATTATGTGCCCATTATCTTAAACCCGCAAAGCCTTCCTCTTGCTAGCTTTAACCAAGCAGAAGGGATGAAGGCCGCCCTCTCAGCACCTGCGTTTGTGGTGGATGCGTTTAACGATCTTTCTCGCCAATTTCAGAAAGCTGCAGCAAATCGCAAAATTGTTACGAATGATCGTTTTCTTACAACGCCGACCCCAGTGCGCGCTTACGAGTCTCCTCAAAAGCAATATTATGATTATTCCAACAAGCTCGCTGGCCAGCTAACAACATTTTATGTGGAGAACAATATAACTTTTAAAGATTTTAAAGAGTTTCTTATTCATTTTAAAGAATCTGTGCGCCGGCTGGCTTCTGAATTTCCCATTACGCTGCCGGCCTACGTAAAAAGCAAATATTGCTCTGTGATGAATAGCGGATTGGCCATTGATATAGCTGATCTGGTGTCAACCGATGATCAGAAAAAGATAGATGATTTTATCACCAGCAAAAATTGGCGGTATTATGTAAATGCTTGCAGATCCTATGGTTTTTTTGTAGACGCAGATAATCCCTGGCGCCTAATCGCCGACATCGGATCCTCCGAGATGGTGAAGTATGCGACCCGTTACGGGTTCAATAGCACTTATGATATTCTCGCCACAGGGTATCAGAAAGCGCACTCAGTCTTTTTTGAGCGGTTTAAGAATTTTATGTTAAGATTGTACAACAAACTTAAAACTGAGACGTATATTGTGCCTGAATATTGCCAAAACGGCAAGGTAGTTACGCACATTCGCAATGCCCAGGATTACACACTTGAGGATATATCGAAACTCTTCTCAGATGATTTTTTCCTGGATCTTTATTGTGAGATTCGAATTGCCGAAGAGGAGTCAAAATATTCACAGTCCAAGAAAAATAAACTGATCTCACAAACTATTCGGCTATCGCGCTTGAAGGGAACGAGGCCCGCACTCCGTCAATTTGAGAACATTATTAATACGACCTATGATTACAGTGGCGCCTTGACAGAGAAAGTTGCACGTGCTATACTAATGGAAGAAGACAGAACTGGCAATTTGGAGTAAGCTTTGCTTTTTCAAACTTTAGATGACAAGCAAGAATGTGTCGGCGTATATGTCGATGGAAAGCTGCATTTTGACAAGATTCCGCCAAACCTCAGCAAAACTTGGAAATATACGGGATCCGTCGAATCAGATGAAGTCGATTATGCATGGATTTACTGCAACGGGTCTCCTATGACTGAGGTGTGCCCCGAACACCTGCAAGAAGCGTGGAATGCTGTCTCTAAAAAACTGACTGCATATAAGAAGGCATTCACAATCGCCAAATTGAATTTACGTGAGCACTGCTTTTTTGATCTTGTGCCGCATGATGCCTTGGCTGAATT
>CEUI01029840.1_pt1 | contig 10991 bp, 13 predicted proteins | sample 531411 | NCBI WGS metagenome assembly CEUI01 (sample SAMEA2622841, study PRJEB7988) | marine metagenome | isolation source: saline water (ENVO:00002010), including
ATGTAACCATTCATTAGTACCATCATCACAATTTTCAGCGTGTACTATAAATGGTGCATCTTTAAAGTGAGCATTCTGTCTAACAGATTTAACTGCCCATTTCAAATAATTTAATGTGTTATATGTTGAACAACAAAATGTTATTTTATTTTTCATTTTCATCCCTGGGAGTGAGATTAAAATACCAATTCCATGAAGTTAAAAGTTCATCAGGTAAAGCAGATTCACTATCCAATTTTTTATAATATGGTGTAACCAATGGTGAACCAACAACTGTTTTTGCCGTAAAACCATGTAATTCCATAAAATGTATAAAATTATCATAATCAAACAATCCCTTATATATAAAATTATGTTCCATTCTCCAGTTGGGAACACTTACAAAAAATTTTGAATCTTTATGACACAAATCCCAGCATTTAGAAACTAAATCTGATGGATTAGCTATATGCTCTAAAAAATCGTTAGCTATTATTAAATCATATTTGTCATTTAATGCAGATGTATCAAAATGGTTAAATAAGTCTTTTGTAAAAAAGATTCCTTTATAATTTCTTTTTTCAAATCTTTTCTTAGCATGAGGTTTATCTATCAAATGATATTCTAATTCCATATCTTTTTGTATCAATTGAGATAATTTTCCGGGACCTGAACCCAATTCTAATATTGTCTTACAATTATTTTCTTTGATTACTTTTAATACAAGTTCAGATTCATATTTATACCGTTCAACCCACGAGTTTTCAGAATCTCTATTAGCCCATTCGGTTCCATCAGCTTTCCATTCATCTTCTATTGTAAATTGTTTTCTATATTTACCAAAATTCTTTTTATTTGTATCACCTTTAGTTCTATAAACAGCCATATCAAATTTCCTTAAAATATCTATATTGTTGTGAAGTTGTTATATATTCTTCTTGTCTATGTGACAAATTATTTTCTACAAAATACCTATTCATACTTTCACCAGCCAAATCACAATATTGTTTAAACGATATGTCAGCTTTGCCTTTTTTAGTAGTCTGTGCAACCAAATGTAAAACAGGTATAAAATCACATACACCCACTTTCCAACCCATATCTTCACATTTCATACCACATAACATGTCTATACCCCAACCATATTTCAAATCAGGTGAAAATTGTCCTATACTTTCAATCAAATCCCTGTGTATAAGTGGTGCATTAAAATCCACCCATTTGACCTGTCTAGTTTCTTTACTATTCCAATTATGCATTGTAAACCAAAAACCTTGATCATGAGTAGGTTGAAAAATCATAGGTGAAACTATTTTAAAATCATTTTCTAACATTTCTGTTCTCATAGATTTAACAAAATTATATCCATGTAATATCAAATCGTTATTTAAAAATAACAATGAATCATATTGTTTATTATCTATTATATGTTGAAACATTATATTTATGGCACCACCCCAATATACATTTTCATCCAATGTGTATGTGGAATATTTAGATTTGCCATCTTCTGTACAACCATTTTCCACAACAACCAAATCATAGTCATCTTTTTCAAATGGTTTAAGAGATTCATATAACTTATTTGTTTCATCTGGTAAATTGTGATTCAATATAACCGCTAATGTTTTCATTAACCCATACCTCTCCAAGTAGCTCCATTTTTTGTAAAATGGTGTTTACATACATTTATAGGGTCATAGTAAAATTTCATACCTTCTGTAACCCTATCATTAACCCAATATCTATCTTCTTTTCCAGACAATTTTTCGTCAAATGGATATTTTGTCAATACATCTTTTTTATAAAATGAAAATGCATTATGTAAAAAATATCTATTTTCTAATTTTGAATATGGATTTTCGTCTTCTTCCAACCCAAAATGTGACCATATGTATCTAGGAGTTATAGATTTACCATTCCATATAGGTATCTGTCTACCAAATACTGCACAATATTTTTTTAATTGTTCTAACACTTTTTCATAATCTATTTGTATCATTTCCGAATGAGCTGACAATACTAAAATATTATCATTTTTTGAATATTTAACTCCCATATTCAATGCTTTACCCGGAGTATAATCATCTATCTTATATATATATATATTTGAAAATGTAAAAGTTCGAACTATTTCTAAAGAATTATCTGTAGAATTATCATCTATAACTATAATTTCAGGATTTTTAAACAAATCTAATGCAGATTGTATTGCATAACCAATATATCTCTCTTCATTTCTATTTCTTATTATTACCGATATATTATCCATTAAACCTACCAGTATAATTTTCTCTTGAATCTAATTCACATTCTTGATAATCCTGTCCTTTACTTTCCATAACTTTATTAGCTATCCCAATATACTCACTCAATCTTTTCATATCATCAGGTAATATAGCAAACTTATTATCTCTGCCAGGTAAATCATTATCAACCGTAAAATGTTTTTCAATATACTGTACACCATACCCTAATGACAACACAGGTGCTTCTATCCCCTGTGTATGGTCACTAAAACCGATAGCATCATGTATTCTATTTAAATCTTTTATTCTTGGTAAATTCACAATATCAAAATTACAAGGATAAGATGAAACACAATGTAATAACACAAAATTTATCTGTGCAAGATGTAGAGATTTAGCTGTTGTTTTAACTTCATTCCAACTGGATGTACCCGTAGATATCAAAAGTTTATCAAATTCATTACTACAATATTCTATCAATTTTAAATTTCTAGATTCAAAACTTGGTATCTTAACATAATCTGTAACCACTTGTTTTAATAATTTTGCATCTTCGATTGAAAATACCGAAGACATAAATCCTATACCGACCTCATCACAATAATTTTTTAAATCTAAATGTTTATCTAAATCTAACTCTGCCTTTTCATATATTTCTCTTCTGCCATCAGTATCCCAAACACCCGGTTTTAATCTATCAACACTCCAAGTTTGAAACTTTGCAAAATCACAACCACTTTCTTTAGCTGCCCAAATCATATCTTTAGCTAATGTCATATCACCCATATGATTCCAACCTATTTCTGCTATTAATTTAGTCATTTATTTTTCCTAACTTTATTTATTATACCATTATAAGCAATTTCTTGTGCTTCCTTTGTCATCCCACCAATATGTGGAGTTACTATTATGTTTAAATCTTTTGACCTTTTTATAATATCACTATTACCGATATTTCCAAATTCATCAACCACTACATCCGTAGCATATCCTTTAAGATGTCCTTCATCCAAAGATTTTATTATATCTGTTTCATTCACTATTTCTCCACGAGATGTATTTATAATATACGAATTTTTCTTCATACGATCCAAGAACTTTTTATCCACCATGCCACGAGTTTCATCCGTAACATGTACATGCAATGAAATTATATCTGATTGTTTAAGAACTGAATCCAAATCATCATATCCTTTATAAGGATCATATATTTTAGGAGTCATTCCCAACCCCCAGCAATAATTCATCATCATCCTACCCAACCTACCAAGTCCAATTATACCAATACTTTTTCCCTTTAATTGCATTCCAATAAATTTTTCATAATTCCAATTACCATCTTTAACATCATCAAAACTTTTGGGTATGTTTCTTACTAATGACATCATTAAAGCAAATGCGTGTTCTGCAGTTGATGATATTTTTTCTATTATATCGTATTCAGTTGTCAATGAATCTATTCTAAATATTTTAAAATAATCCATATCTATATGATTCAATCCAGTAGATGCCGTTATTATATGTGTAACATTAGAATATTTTAATAAATCTTCATCTAGCTTAAATGTCTGTTTATTTGGATTTGTAAAAATGGTGGTTATACCATTCCCAGCTTTTATTATCTTTTCCTTTAACTCATCTCTTGTTATATAAGGTTCGTATATAACTTCACCTAAAGAACATAAATTTTCATAAACCCCGTCAATATGTTTTACTGGTGTTATACAAATAATTTTCAATTAAATTTCCCTTTCAAATAACATCAATTCAGCTAATTTTAAATCTATAGGTTCATCAATGTTAACAGTTCTTTCTTCTGGCATAATATAAGGTTTTGTATTTTCACCAAGTCTTTGTTGTTTTATCTTTAATTGATCAAATGTCATAGCATATATTGAACCATTTCTAACATAAGCGGGTGGTGTTAAATCTTGTCTTCTACTTTCAGGAACTTCAGGATAGAAATCTATCATTCTATCATTTTCTATATATTTTACTCTTGATGGGTGATTATCCCATATTCTAACAACGGAAACTACACTATCTGATCCTGTTTTATCCAATTTTTCAATTACACCATCTATGTCTTTCACAGATTTTAATGGATTTGTACACATAACTTCTACTATATAATCATACTTATTATGAACTTGTTGTACTTCCCATAAAGCTTCTGCTGATGTTTGTCTATCATTAGCTTCTTTTCTTTGAAAATATGTAACATCTAATTTTTTACATACATTTTCAATATCAACATCATCTGTAGAAACTACATAATGATCAATATACTTACTTTTCTTAATTTCATCAATGGTATATTGTAAAAGTGGTTTCCCATTGATATCTGCAATGTTTTTCTTTGGAACTCTTTTACTACCACCACGAGCCAAAGTTATTGCCATAACCTTTTTATTATTTATCATTAAAATTCCTTAATTTATTTATAACTTATTATTATGAATAAACCTATATACATGAACATCTGTGATTGATTCGAGATTATGTCTTATAATTTCTATAGGTTCATCATTTTCATGACCAAATTCTGTAAAAATACTAAGAAGTATGGTATGGTTGTCAAGTTTTGTTGCAAAATGACTATCTTTATTCTGTACAAATCGTGTATCAAAATTTAACATTAAACCGTTTATATAATCATATTTTTCTTTTGTAAAATAACTAAAAATATCTTTTTTCTTACCAAAGAAAAAATAATCTGAAATTCTATTAATGCTGTTTCCATCCCATCTATAATCATTTTTAGGAAAACATACTAATTTATTATCATCATTTGATATTGAATTATATGAAATTTCTAAATTATCTTTATAATGACAATCAAATCTTATAGACAAAATCACATCCCCACCTTTAGAGTAATTATCACACAACTGAATACTTTTGAATAATGAATAAAACTTACTAAATCTTCTCTGGTTATCATCAGATACATTATGAAAATATTTTTGTTTTTCTATAATATATTTTTTAGGTTTAAAAAGATTCAATATTTGATCTTCACTATCTTTAGACCAACTATGTATAAAAAATTGTATATCAGTAAAACGTGGAAAGTCAGGATTCAATCTATCCGTATTGGGTATAACTATTTTTTCCATTATATGATTGTGAAGATCTCCAAGATTTAAATTTCCACCTTGTCCATTTTTCCCATGCATACCACCAATCAGTCCATGTATACATATTAACAATTTCATATCAATAAGATCCTTTCTTATCATTATTAAAATCTTTATATTTATTATTTTTCAATTCGGAATTTATTTTATTTTTATAAGTTTCAACCAAAAATTTAGTTCTGTGATTGTTATATTTATCAAAAATTCTCAGATCCTTTTCAATGCCATGAAATTGTAACTGCATTACAATAGCTTTTCTATCATTTTCACTAATGTTACTTGATGATGCATGTAATATCCGATGATTAAAAAATAAAATGTCACCTGGTTTCATAGGAACTTCTAAAATGCCCAACTTATCTACAGCTTTTTTCATTTCTGAATGTTTAGCTCTTTTCTTGTGTGCCATATTATTCCATACTATATCTTCGTGTTCTACCATACCCAATGTATGTGATTTGGGAACAATTCTTAAACAACCATTATGTATTGTCATTTCATCTACAGCTATAAAAACTTGTGTGAATTTTTTCCAATCTTTTTCAGGGCTACAACCTGGAGAAAAAGTATTTATATTAGGCCATTCTTGGTGCCACATTTCTTCTGGACCTATAAAGGCTGATTTATTTGAAACTAATAAATGGTTAATGTTATATGTGTTTATATTTAAAACATTAGTATGAAAATCCACAAACACACTATTTGAAGTAATTTCATCAAACGGAGACACATCAAATAATTGTCCATATCCCCATGGTATATCACTAAATGGTAAGTAAACTTTAGGTTCTATTTTTTTCAAAGATTCTTTTGCACGAGATACCCAATCATTATTAAGAGCTCCTTTTGCTAAATAATAACCATTTTCGTCATATTGTTCTGTAGTTATCATATATCTAAATCTCCTATACCTTTATTTCTATCAATATTAATTGAATATGCTGTCACATCACCATTAGGTTTTTTATCATTTACTATATATCTAACAGCTCCACCAAATCCCATTATTAACTGATCATAATTTATACCAGCTTTTTGCATTTGTTTAATAGTAGCTTCTCTTGCACTTTCTTTTCTGCCTGTTGTAATTATAACATGATAACCTTTTGAATCCCATTCTCTCAATTTATCATGAGTTCCTGGTAAAACTTCAAGTTCTAAATCTGGATTTTGAATTTCAATTGGATTTGAATGTTTCACTAAAGTTCCATCTAAGTCACAAAATATAGTTTTTGATTTATTTAACATTAAAAAGATTTCCTAATTTTTCTTTCATAGCCAATTTAATTTTATCATCAATATCAGGTTTTATAGATAAAAACTTTTCATCCGACAAAACATAATGTCCACATATTTTTATTAATTCTTCTTTATTATTTTCTGGAACAAAATTTCTATTAACCCATTTTTCCCATCTTTTTGATTCATAGCATATTCTATAATAGTCTTCTATATCATCACCAATGTGTTCTAAGTAACATAATGTTTCCAACTGTCCAAATTCTGGAGCTATATTGATTGCATCCAAACCTACATCAAATCTAACTTTAATTTCATCATTCGTTAAATAATCACCATTATGTTCTTTACTCAATACAGACCAAAATTTACAAACATCAACAAATTCAGTTAATCTGTTAATATCAAACGTTCCAGTGTTTATTCTTTTTCCTAAATCTAAACCAACTCCGGATTGAACTACCGCATATTTTATATTATCATAGAAATCAAATTCAGATGCAGTTTTCAACAACATATTCAATTCATCTGGTGTAAATTTTCTGATAGATTCTTCTGTTCCGACTTCAAATAATACTTTAGGGTTTATGTTATAAATATAATTCATATAATGGATAGTTTGATTTAACCCTTCATCAAATGTTTGATGTTGTTTCCAAGGATCTATATGAATTATATCTAAATATTTAGCATCACATTCAAATGATTCATATCCGCCATCTGAAAAATGACCTTGACCAGGACCACCATGATCTCGTTCTATTAAAACTCTATTGTCTACATATTTAGAAAATTCTTTAGTAGTCCAATTATTGACATAACCTCCAACATTATCAACTTGTCTCCGAGATGGTATAAAACCAATTTTATTTCCAGTTTCTAGTGTAAATTCTATTATTGAATCCACTACATTTTTACTCATCGGTCCTATAAAAAATTTTGGATATCTCATGACTAATCTTTCATATTATTATATAATAAATTCTTGCCTAAATAAAATAATAAATGACAGTAAGGATAATGATGAAATTTAGCTATATTTAAAAATATTAAGGATGTCATAACCTTTAATTTTTTAATATCATAACCCCATTTGTCCACATATTCTATAAATATATTCTCACAATCTATATTTATATTTTTTCTTAAAAAATCATACTTTATTTCATTCATAGATCTATCAAAACTATATAAATCATCATTTATGATATCATGTGATATTACTAACCCATGCATCAATTTAGCTAAGTCATAGTAAACATCACCATATTCTAAATTACCACAAAAATCTTGTCTCCAATCTAAAAGAGTAATTGGTAAAGTATTATGATTATTACCTTCAGATACTAACATATTTTCAAAATGTAAATCCCCATGAAATCTAACGGCAGTTCCATCTGAAATCCAATCCCAATCCACTCTGCCCAATAAATATTTAATAGAAGGGACTTTAGTTCCATTTATAACTTCTTTGTCACTATCCGAATTGTTAAACCTTTCAAAATATTCATCTATTCTTTGATAAGTTTTATTTTTATAAAATTCCAAACAACTTTTCTTAAATTCTTTTTTATTCACTTTAATTGGTTTATGAAATGATTCCATCCAATCCAACAAAAATTTAAAATTTTCTGTTGTTACGGCTTCCGAAAATATTGTTCCATTAACCTTTTTATAAGAATACATATTATCTGTTACATCTATGACTTTTGGAACATATGGTTTTAATGTTTCAGACCTTATAGCTCTATTTTTAATGAAATCAGTGTCTATACAAAACTTAATAACTTTATCATCTACAAACCAAATAGATTCATCTGGTTTTTCCAATATGTTAGGTTCATTTTCACTTTTTAATTTTTCTTTAGCTTCAGACAGTATATTTTCGTTTCCAGCATCATACCAATCAAATTTAATTGAATCAAATGATAAATTATTTTTTATCATTTTTTGAATGGCATAACTTTCACCAGTTAATATAGGTAACGAAGAAGGCTCTATACTACCATTATCAATATCATTTTGTAAATTTATATCAGATAATATAGAATCTTTATTTATATATTTCCAAAAATTTTTATAATCTTTTATACCACATATTCCTATATATGATGGAGCTTCCGGATATTCATTTTTTTCAAATAATTTAATAACTTTTCCATTATTATCTATATGTAATGATCTATAATTATTACCGCCTTTTCTATCCGAATACCCTACCCAATTATTAAATTTCATTTTCTGTAATGATGGTAATTCATCTATTATAATAGTATCATTTGATATAAAAATAAATTCACTCTGTAAATGTTTTTTACATTTATTTAATGTATAACCTAATCCAGATCCTTTACCTTCATACTTATCTATCGTTACAAAAGTTAAATTTCTATACGGATAAGCTAAATTTAAAAATTGTTTAACATAATCACCTTTATAACCTAAAGCTATAACAATTTCTACATCTTTATCAAACTTATCTATTATGTGAGATATCACAGGTTTATTAGAAACTGATAATAAAGCTTTATTTATATTTTTGGTTAAATCTCCTAACCTAGCTCCAGTACCTGCACATGGTATAAAAACTTTATAGTTAATCATTAGTTCCTTCCCTACCATAATCATCTTCCAACCTAACTATATCATCTTCACCAAAATATGTTCCAGTCTGAACTTCTATAAATTTCAAATCTTCTTTTTGTCTGTTTTCTATTCTATGTGAAACTCCAACTGGTACAACTACCACATCACCAACTTTATATGTTTTTTCTACACCATCTAATGTAGCTACAGCTTCTCCTTGAACTACAACCCACACTTCACTTCTTTTATGATGATATTGATAACTTGGTCTTCCACCAGTTTTTATTACCAACTCTTTAACTTTACAATATTCTGTATCTAATAAATTTTCAAATGTTCCCCATGGTCTTTCTTCTTTATAATTCGACATATTTAATTACTCCCAATTTTATTAAAATCAAAACTTTTCAATGGTCCATTTAATGGATCATGTTCTGAAAACTTTTCTATTAAAGTACCTTTATAATTTTTTCGTACCAATTGAAATTCATTTATAGAATCTGGGTAATCCCATGAAAACCCCCATCTATTTTTCCAAACTTCTAGATGATTACTTACACCATAAAAATGTTTTTTTGTAGTTTCATCAACATTAGGTGAAGATTTTGGAACACCATATTTAACTTTACTATCTTGGTCATGAGCTAAACAAAATTGAGGTAAAACTATGTTATAAATATTTTTATATAAAAACTGAAAACATATATCATCCCATGAATGAAACATCTGATATTCAGCTGTAGGTTTAATGTGAGATTTATACTGGTTCACATTAAGAAGCCCAGCAGTCCACATTATTGATTCCACAGCAAAAGGTTTATTAAATTTTTCATCATATCTAACTCTTGTATTAGGCCAATATTTATAATGTCTATAATACATATCACCAGGTTCCAACGGAGTTCTCGCTACAGTCCTTAATGGCGTATTATCACCATCCCAATCTTGTATATCATGCCAATCATGTAGTATATTAAATCCAACTGCACCAAAATTATTCAAATCATGTTCGGTTAAATAACTATCCAACTTAATAAAAAAGTTTTCTGTTTTAGGATAACAATCGTGAGAAAAATACATTATCCATTCTAATCCTTTTTTTTCAAACACATTAGAAGCTGTCAATAAATTAAAATGCATTCCTCTTTCTTCTCTATCCATATAAGTTATTCCATACTTATCACATATTTCCTTACCCATCTTTTTTTGTTCTTCAGTTGAATCTTCATCTATATTTAAAATAAAATAATTTTTCGTATCTACTTTTTTATACCAATTTTCCAATAATTCATAATTATTCCTACTTGTAAATAATATCCCAATTTTATTTTTCATTTTTACCTCACACTTTTTTGTTGTCAAAAATTGTCATCCAATGTTCTGTCATTTCTTTCATCATTGTTTCAAATGTATATGTTGGTTTCCAACCCAGTGTTTCTCTTATCTTTGTAGAATCACCTTTTAAATATTTTAATTCTTCAGCTCTTAAAAATTTAGGATTCTGTGTAACAAAATCTTTATAATCCAAATCCAATAAACCGAATACATAATCACACATTTCACGAACTGAATGAGTAACACCAGTAGATACCACAAAATCGTCTGGTTCTGTATGATTAACTATAAGGTTCATAGCCCTAACATAATCGTATGAATGACCCCAATCACGATAAGCATCCATATTACCAAGCTCTAATCCGTCTTGTAAACCTAACTTAATTTTAACTGCCGCTTTTACAACTTTATTTGTCACAAAGTTTGAACCCCTTCTTGGTGATTCGTGATTAAATAGAATACC